>Ga0335398_10003012_pt1 | contig 25361 bp, 18 predicted proteins | sample BON03_FD_205742 | JGI IMG/M metagenome (GOLD analysis project Ga0335398, IMG submission 205742) | Freshwater microbial communities from Lake Bonney liftoff mats and glacier meltwater in Antarctica - BON-03 (spades assembly) (version 2) | ecosystem: Environmental > Aquatic > Freshwater > Ice >... | reverse complement strand
CGTCCCATCTCGTCGTCGCCCGCGATCCATGCATGAGGCAACAGATGACGCTGCTCTTTAAGCATCTCCAGGGCCAGAGCATGACGTGTTTGAAAACGAATTTCTTTCGGAACACCGGCGGCTTTCATGCGCTTGCGGTCACTCGTCCATTCTTCCGGAAGATACAATCGCGTGTTGACCAACTGGCGATCCTTTCGAGAAACATAGGCCATGTACACGGCCACCTGACAGTTGTCAATTTTGCCCTGCCGGCCGCTCCACTGACGAGCCACTCCCACGGATTGTTTTCCCTTTTTAGCAAAGGCCGACGGATCAATCACGATCACGGCGTCGTCTTCACCGAGCTCCTGGCCGACCTGTCTGGCGAGCTCAGTGAACAGAGGTTGATGGTCCCATTCCGCGCTGCCGATAAAGTGCTGCAGGTTGCGGCGATCCTGATCGAGTCGATAAGCAATCGACTCAATGTTCTTTCGTTCAAGGTCCGAAACAAGTCCGCCCACGTAGTCCGAAGCATGCTCACGCTGGGCGGGCAACTTCAACAAATCGGCGAACGGTTGACTGAACTGCTTCATCCGTTCCAGCATGCCTTCGAAGATCTCTGGCGCCACTTCACACTCCGCAAGCATCTCCTGCTTCCGCAACTCAAAACGTCGATCCATGACGATTCCTCCTGAAGAATGAAAAACTTCAGAAGTACAATTACCATAAGCACTTAAAACGACAAAGGTGTCTTTGGACAGTAAAACTTAGCATCGAGCGGGAAATTACTGTCTGGACTCCGGAACCGTGCAGTAGTTCCATTTTGGCATGAGTTCGTCGTAGATTGTACGAAGTTCTTGTTTCATTTGCTCGGTGGCATTGCGTTTTGTCTCGTAGGCGCGACGAATAACGTTGACCGTCGTTCGAAGGCCGGTTGCTGTGCTGGCGCAACGCATCAGTTCGACGACTCGCTCGATGGAATCGAAAAGCATTCCACGGCATGCGCGAGCCACATGGGGAAACAGACGGCGTTCGATCGGATTGTATTTCGAACAGTACGGCGGATAATGAGCCACTCGAATCTCCAATCCGATTGCGTCGCTCAGTTGCTGAAGATCGTACTTGAAAATGTATTTGTTGGAGGCATTGCTGCCACCACCGTCGCATGCCAGCAGGATGGATGTCGCGTCGGGATAACGCTGTTTGCCAATGCGATTCCAAAACCACAGGAAACTGTCGCAGGCAAACTTACTGGTATCGTGAAACAACCCGAGATTGATATGTCCAAGGTTGAGTCTGCGGTCATAAATCCCATGAGGGATTACCACACCGTCCGCCCATGAAGGAAAATCGTGATCAAAGGCATAAAATGCCGAACTGGAGCGAACCCGGCCCTTGCGATACAGCTTTCCCAAATGCTCTTTGGCTTTGGTATCCATTGAAAACCACGGATTACCTGCGGATTCGTAAACATCGATCAGTTCGCTGATGCGTTGAAACTGAGCGTCGCGGTCGGGGTGTTCTCCGCCTGCAAGATCTTCGCGAATCTGCCGGAAGCGAATTCCTTCATCGTCAAGCCACGTGTCGATCGCGTCATGTCCAACCGGTGTCCCCAATTCCTCCATCCACGTGGAAAGCTGGCGTGACGAAAGGCTCGTGAATACGATGTCTTCGTCATCCGGATCGCAGGCTGTCCTGACCTCCAGACAGGCAATCAGGTTTTCTTCGGTCGCGGACTCAGGTCCAATTTTTTTTTTCGACCCGCCCCCGGACGACGAACCCGCCCTGCGACTGGATCGTCGGCTAACTGTTCGAGTTCCGCGATTCCACGTTCGATCGTCTTCGTCGAACACCCGAGCAGTTCTGCAACATAAACAATCCCGCCATATCCCCGCTGTGTCGCTTCGATAGCCGCGAACCGCCGCCGGTCCTTTTCCGACAGCGTCTCGGCAAATTCTCGAAGTCTTCTCTCTGTCACAGCATCCGTTTCAAATAGGAGCGTTGCCATCCGTGGCCTCGTTCAAAAAAACTCAAGCCGGTAAGTCGCCTATCCAAAGTCTAACCACTCCGGCCAAGTCTGCCGACACTAATTTCCCGCCCGATGCTAAGTGGATGGCTTCGCGCCCGCGTTTGCCGGAGGTGGCAGAAATTTCCCAACGAAAAATCCGGCAGATAGCAGATCCTGAGATCATTGATTGGTGTAAGGCTGTTGGCAAAGCTACAATCCGAACCTGATCGACTGCAACGTTTAGTCGGTGACAAAAAAAACGTGACGCGTTCCGGAAAACTCAGATTCATCACGGGAAATTCAATGGCCAAAAAACACGGGGAACGGTTTGAACAGATCGTCGATTCTGTCAGACCGCACGTTAAAGAATGCACAGTGGCTGACGTCGTCGAACGCCAAAAACGCAGCGACGTATTCGTGCTGGTAGATGTGCGTGAGGACCGGGAATTTAGTGCCGGTCGAATCCCAGGAGCCACGCACATTGGTAAGGGCGTGATTGAACGCGATATTGAAGAGAAGATTCCCGATACGGCGACTCCGATTGTTCTGTACTGCGGAGGTGGCTATCGATCTGCGTTGGCAGCCCTGAATCTTCAGCAGATGGGCTACACAAATGTTATCTCAATGGACGGCGGATTTCGCGGCTGGAACGACGCTGGCCTCGAAGTCGATACCACACCTGCCGCCTGATCTGATTTGGAGTGCATAAAGATGTTTGAATCTATTGTTCGACGATCGTTACCGTCTCGTGTTGGAGCATATGTCGCCGCGATGACTCTGGCGCATGTGATTGTTGGCTGCAGCGGGGACTCAACGTCGGCCCCAACTGCGACTGAATCCCTCCCGTCAGCGGCATCGCCGACAACAGGAACAGTTGAGTCCTCATCGGTGGCTGCAACTCCATCGCCGCAAACGACAGGCGATGAACCGGCCGGGCAGGATGAGCCAAAATTCGAATTCAAACCACTGACTCTTAGCGGAGTCGCAGGATCTTCAACAGACGCCACAAACGCAGGCTCGAAGCCTGATCCGGAAAAACAAATTCAGACGATTATTGCAAAGCTTCAACCGCTGCAGGTTCTGCTTGGGCAGTGGCGAGGAACCACAAGGCGTGATTACGAGAACTTCAAGGCTGTCGACAATCACGAATGGGTCTGGGATCTTCGTACGAAACCTGTCCAACCCGCGCTGACGATTCAGTCGGACAAGAGCCCTTACATCAAGACGGCTCGTTTAACATGGGACACGGCTCAGAGTAAATTCGTTTTAACTGTCTTTGATCCTGCCGGCGTCACGAAAGAGTTTTCCGGCGACTTCACTGACCCCGTGCATGAAATCGTGGGCAGCGACGACAAACTGCATAAAGTCTTCCGACTGGAATTCGATCAAAACGACACCGGCGACAACAGTGAAGTCTGGCAGTTCGCATTCGCTCAGCAGGAGAATAACCGCTATCTGCTGGAAGTCGCCAAACGTCGTGGCAGAGCGAACTTCGCCAGATTCGACACCGTTTCGACGCAGCGCGAAGGAACTTCGTTTGCTGTCAGTGACACTGGGTACGCAGAAAAGACCTGCATCATTTCAGAAGGTCTGGGCACGATGGAAGTTACCTACAAGGGACGTTCGTACTGGGTCTGTTGCACCGGCTGCAAAGCGGCCTTCGAAGAAGATCCTGCGACATGGATCGCTCGCGCGGCGAAGAAGGACGTACCGAAGTAACGCAATACGCTTCGAACGAAATCATCGGCATGAATCTTTCTTCAAACGTCCTGGCAATAGATATCGGCAATACGCGAGCCAAGTTTGGCATTTTTCACTTTGCTCAGAACAAGACGGTTGAGGCTCGCAGCATCGAGGCTAGCAGTATTGTCGCTTGCGTGCTGGACGAAACGAAACATCTGGCCAACGAACTATCGACCTGGTGGCGAACACAGGAATTGACTTCGCCGCTTCAGGCTGTCATTGCTGGCAGCGATCCGGAAACGCAGGACCAATTAATCGCAGACTGGCCATTTGAAAAATGCAAGCCGCTGGTGGTCTCCAGCTATCAACAGATTCCGATCAATGTTGATGTTGATATTCCATCCAGGGTCGGCATCGATCGTCTGTTAAACGTCTTTGCTGCTGCACAATTACTTTCCGAAAATCGATCCGTCATCGTCGTCGATTCCGGTACAGCGACTACAGTCGATTTGATGACGTCGGATAATACATTCCGAGGAGGCAGCATTCTGCCGGGACTCCGACTGTCGGCACATGCCATGCATGACTATACCGCCCGTCTGCCAATGATCAACGTTGATACAGAACCAGCAGATTTGCCTGAAGTACCGGGGCGAAACACCGAAGACGCGATGCGGGCGGGACTCTTGATCGGGCAGTTGGGAGCTGTACGAGAACTCATCGAACGGCTTTCAATTTCTGCCGCAAATCGCTTCAAGGAAAAGTCGTCTCCATTGGTCGTCGTCACCGGAGGTGGTGGACGCCAACTGGTAAGTCACCTTCATGACTCAACTTATATCGACAGTCTGGCACTGCATGGACTCTCACTGCTTGCACTCAAAACTCATGAATAGAGGTTCTTCGCGAAATGAAACATTAACCCAGGGCGGCGATCATCCGCATTCGCGAATTCTTTTGCCCCAGGCTGATATGCCCGAGCCTTTCAGGCTCCATCGCAGTAAGCACCGAATCATTGATTCAAACGGTCTCTTTATCAATGTTTGACAGGACGATTGGGAACAGGACGCATAAATCCCAGGAATCGCATGAGTTCCATCGCAGTTATCAATGTTTGACAGGACGATTGATGACAGGACAATGAATCGCAATTTGTGTTTTTTATCGTCCTCAGAAGAATGTGTGGGTGAATTCTGGGAAGGGGAAAAACTTATCCGCTGTATTCATCTTCAAACAGGAATCGTTCTTCAAATTTGATCCCATGGCGAATCAGGAAGTTTCGGTATTCGTCTTCAAACGAGATTTTGGAATGATGCTCTTCCTGGTTCTCGATATAACAATCCACGTCGGGCATCTTCGATTTGCTGACAGAGAAAGCCGCGAAACCGCGTTGCCATCGGAATTCGGATTCCGTGCGTCGATTGTCGTTAACCCACTTAGATGAACTCGCCTTGATGGCGCGCAACATATTCGAGACCGCAATGCGCGGTGGAATTCCGCAGAGAATATGGATGTGATCTTCGATACCACCAATCGAATCCAGATTCCCACCTTCGTCGCGGATGATTCCCCCGACGTAGGCATACAGTTCTTTACGCATTGGTTTCAACAGCAGCGGTCGTCGATATTGCGTTCCAAAAATGAGATGATATTTGAGGCACGTATATGTCGCCATCGGACGCATTCTTGTAGCTAATTTTAGGACGCAAGATCACGTACGACGGTATCGAATGGAACGAGGCGACGCAAGGCTGACGGAATTAGCGTCACCCCATTCGGGGTTTAGTGGATTCTGTTGGCCCAATTGCCTGTGGTTGGCACCACAGGCTACCAACCACCGCTGCTCCGCAGCGAAACCCAGGTTGCAAAGACGTGGCAAGAGTATTTGCGATTGGCTGCGGAGTAGCCGTGTGCGGTAGCCTCGGGTGTAAACCCGAGGGACGCTACTTCGCCAACTGCCGCAACACCGTGTGCAGAATCCCGCCGTTGCGGTAATAAACCACCTCAACCGGTGTGTCGATGCGGCACGTGGCGACGAAGTGGATTTGGTCGCCGTTTGGCTTCTTTGCGGTAACTTCAACGGCTTGTTGTGGTTTTAAGTTGTCGTCGAGACGGATGTCGAAAACTTCCGTACCGTCGAGGTCCAGGGATTCGCGGCTTTCCCCGTCACGGAACTGCAGCGGCAGGACGCCCATGCCGACGAGGTTCGAGCGATGGATGCGTTCGAAGCTGGTGGCGATCACAGCGCGGATGCCAAGGAGATAGGTGCCCTTGGCGGCCCAGTCGCGGGAGGAACCGGTGCCGTATTCAGCTCCCGCAAGAACCACCAGCGGTGTGCCTTCTTCTTTGTACATCATCGCGGCATCGTAGATAGATGTCTGTTCGCCGCTTGGGAAGTGAATCGCCACGCTGCCTTCAGTGCCCGGAGCGATCAGGTTCTTGAGCCGGATGTTGGCGAATGTGCCGCGAGTCATCACGCGGTCGTTGCCTCGGCGTGCTCCGTAACTGTTAAAGTCGTTCGGCGTTACGCCCTGAGCCTGTAGGTATTTTCCCGCCGGACTGCTGGCCTTGATCGCTCCTGCAGGACTGATGTGGTCGGTGGTTGTGGAATCGCCGACCGATACAAGGCAGCGAGCACTTTCGATAGCGGTAATCGCGCCCGGCGTCACTGGCATATCGACGAAGAATGGAGGTTCCTGAACGTAGGTGCTGTGTTCGTCCCATTCAAACAGGTCGGCGTCGCTGCTCTGAATCTTCTGCCATTCTTCCGGGCCGAGCGTGGCCTTGCCGTATTGTTCAGTAAACATCTCAGGCGTCATTGATGATGCAATCGTGTCGGCAATTTCTTTTTGGCTCGGCCAGATGTCTTTCAGGAAGACGTCTTTGCCGTGCTGATCTACGCCCAGAGGCTGAGTCACAAGGTCGATATCAACGGTACCGGCGATGGCGTAAGCGACAACCAGCGGCGGACTTGCCAGGTAATTGGCTTTCACCAGCGGGTTCACTCGGCCTTCAAAGTTTCGATTGCCTGAAAGCACTGCTGCGGCGACCAGATCAGCTGACGTCACGGCCTTGGCAACTGGTTCCGGCAGAGGTCCGCTGTTGCCGATGCAGGTTGTACAACCGTAGCCGACCGTCTGGAATCCCAGGGCATCCAGGGATTTGTCGAGACCTGATTTTTCGAGATATTCAGTGACCACGCGACTTCCAGGAGCCAGACTGGTCTTCACCCATGGCTTGCGAGTCAGTCCCTTGGCAACGGCATTGCGAGCCAACAATCCAGCACCGATCATGACGCTTGGATTGCTGGTGTTCGTGCAGCTTGTGATGGCCGCGATCACGACAGCTCCATCCGTGATGCTGGATGAACTGCCGTTGTCTTCGACCTTAACTGGAGCCGATGCCGCTGCCTTGCCGAATGTTGCACTGCGATCTTTTTGCCACGAAGACAGCATATCCTTCAGCAGGATGCGGTCCTGAGGTCGTTTCGGTCCGGCCATTGACGGTACGACGTCGGCCAGATCCAATTCCAACTTACTGCTGAAGCGTGGTTCCGGCGAACTTGCCGTGCGGAACAGGCCTTGTTCTTTGTAGTAGCGTTCGACCAGATCGATCAATTGTTTTGGTCGCCCCGTGCGTTCCAAATACCGCAGAGTTTCAGCATCGACAGGGAAGAAGCCCATCGTCGCTCCGTATTCTGGTGCCATGTTGGCCAGTGTCGCACGGTCCGCAAGGCTGAGCGCATCAATGCCTGGGCCAAAGAATTCCACGAACTTGCCGACAACTTTGTGGGCGCGCAGCATTTGCGTCACCGTGAGAACCAGGTCCGTCGCCGTCGCACCTTCCGGCAGTTTGCCAGAGAGTTTGAACCCGACGACTTCTGGTGTCAGCATGTAGATAGGTTGACCAAGCATGACAGCTTCGGCTTCAATCCCACCGACGCCCCAACCGACGACGCCAAGGCCGTTGATCATTGTGGTGTGACTGTCCGTGCCGACAAGGCTGTCCGGATAAACGACGCCGTTTGTTGTCATCACGACAGTGGCGAGGTATTCCAGATTCACCTGATGCACGATGCCGGTCGCGGGTGGAATGACGCGAAAGTTATTCAGCGCCTTCTGGCCCCAACGAAGAAACTGGTATCGTTCCATGTTGCGTTCGAATTCGATTTCAACGTTGTGCTTCAACGCGAACTTCGTTCCGAATTCATCCACCTGCACGCTATGGTCAACGACGAGATCGCATGGCACCAGTGGATTAATTTTCTTTGGATCGCCACCCATGCGCACCATCGCGCTGCGCAGCGCGGCGAGATCGACGATGGCGGGGACTCCTGTGAAGTCCTGCAGCACAACGCGGCCTGGTTTGAACGGAACTTCGACTTGAGCCGGACTTGCCGCATTCCAGTTGGCCAGGTTTGTGACATCGTCGGCTGTGACGATGAAGTTATCGATGTTGCGAAGACAGGCTTCGAGCAGTACTCGGATCGAAAACGGCAGTGTGTTAATGTCGCCGATGCCGTCTTGAATCAGTTTCGGGAGACTGAAGTATTTGACACTGCCAGCGGCTGTAGAAAGAGTGGATTCGGCACCGAATGGATTGGTATTGCTCATGAGTAGGCTCGGAGGTTTTCGAACGGAGGGAATACTGGGCCAGCGATGAGTTCCAGGTGAAGTCAACGCACGCGGCGGGCATGATAACGAATTGAATCTGACCGGGGATTGTACAGATGACTGGGCTTCTCGCAATTGCGAAGAAAACTGACTTTTGGAAAGATAACGTGCGCGGCAGGCGACGTGGTTTGTAAGCCTCCTTGAGGAAAGACGGTTCTTCCGGTTCCGGAGCGGTCGTCACGCGACTCAATGGCTTCAGAAAGGCTTGTGTCTTACACTTTGTCAAGAAATGCAGTTGTCGGATCAGTATGCGTCAACTTGGAATGCAGCATCTGGCTTATTTGATGTCATCAGGAAGAGATTTTATGCGTCCCTGGATATTGGCAGAAACGAATTTTGCTCACGTGAAAGACTGCGAATATGAAGTCGCGGTACTGCCGATGGGTGCGACGGAACCGCATAATCTGCATCTGCCGTATGGCACGGATACGTTTGAGGCCGAAGCAATTGGCTCGCGTATCTGCGAGGCCGCATGGCACAAGGGAGCCAAGGTTGTCTTGCTGCCCACCATTCCCTACGGGACGGAAACCAATCAGTCTGAGTTTCGGCTGTCGATGAATCTGAATCCTTCCACATTGGGAATGGTCATACAAGATCTGGTGGAATCGCTGGAAGGCCACGGGATTCATAAGCTGCTGATTCTAAACAGTCATGGTGGCAACGAATTTAAGCCCTTGCTGCGTGAACTGCATGGCACGACCGACGTGCAACTCTTTCTGTGCGATTGGTTTCGCGGGCTCACCGCTGATGTCAAGAAATCCATTTTTAAAGAAGTCGACGATCACGCAGGCGAAGTCGAAACATCGCTGGCATTGGAGTTCTTTGGACATCTGGTCAATAAGAACGCAGACGGCTCGCTGATGGCTGACAATGGTGAAACTGCGTTAACGCGGTTCGATGGCGTCAATCACGGCTGGGTGTCGATTACGCGGCCGTGGCACTTGCTGACAACCAACACGGGCGCTGGAAATCCTCATGCAGCGACCGCTGAAAAAGGACAACGCCTCATGGAGATTATGGTCGAACGTCTTTCGGCATTTTTGGTCGATCTTGCCGAATCGGATCTGGACGGGCAATTTCCGTTTTGACTTCGGCGGGGACGCTTGTCGCTCAATGTTTGACGTGCTATACCGCACGCCGCTGAGATTGATGGAACTTGAAAGATCGGGAGCGAATTTGTGTCTGAAATCGATGTCTACAAAGAGTGGCTGGGCATTCCGGCAGGGACTCGCCCGCCGGATCATTATACTCTGCTGCGTTTGGTGCAGTTCGAAGACGACATGGAAAAAATCCGTGGAAATTATCGCAAACTCAACGCCCACGTTCGCAAGTATTCATCGGGGCAGTATCTGCTTCGATCTCAGGAACTGCTGAACGAAATGGCGAAGGCCATGTTGTGCCTGACAGACCCTGACGGGAAACATGAATACGATCTAAGTCTCGGCCGCGCGCCCTCAGCAACGGTCGAAGAAGAACCAAAGACAGTCCTGGAGTATCTCGTTTCAAAGGGACTTGTGAAGCGATCGCAGGTTTCTGAAATTGAACACTTCGCCGAAGCCAGAGGCCTGAATCATCGCGATGCCGTCGTTCAGATGAAACTCGTCGAACCTGTCGAAGCAACCCGCGCGCTGGCGATAGAGCACCGTCTGCCGTTTGTCGATCTGGAAGACATGCTTCCCGAAGACAGCGTACTGGACATGATTCCTCGCCGAGTTGTGAAGAAGCATTCCTGCCTGCCGTTGTTTGAAGATCGCGGCCGGTTGCTGGTGGCTTGTATTGATGAGCCAAGCCCGGCGCTGGAAGACGAAATCCGGATGCGTTCCGGCTTTCCGATGCGCGCGGTGCTGGCGGTTCCTCGATCTGTCAATCAGGCGATCGCGAAGTATTATGCCCCGGGTATGCGTGACGAGGCTGCGGCGCAAGATGAACCTGAAGCAAAAAGTCCGGCGAAAGGTGGCAAAGCGCCTAAAGCCAAAGCCGAAAAGTCGAAGGCTGAGCCAAAAGGCAAGTCTGCTCCTTTGTCAGACGATGAACGCAAGCAGCGCACGCAGTTGAGTCTGATCGCAATTTGCTGGGCCACGATCGGAACGGTCGCGGTGTTCTACTTCACGAAATCAGATCTGGGAACTGTCGTTCAAATGCTGATCGCCGGTGTCGTGGGTGCAATTTTGGCGGGGGTGCTGAAGTTGACGTATTGGAAGTAATCGTCGCGGAGGATTTGAGGTGGTGCGTCGGAATGCGGCGCGCGGTGTGGCGTGAGCCCGCCGGTACACTTTTGATTCGTGACCAATGAATCGGCATTCTCACCCGTCACGCCAATTCAGAATTGCGGACCTTAGGCGCGTCGATCCGTGCGTGTGGCGCTCAAGTACTATGATTCGGCCCAACAGGCCATGGCAAGTCAGCCTGCGGCAACGCCCCAGGTTCGTCGATCAACGCAAGCACATTTTCTGCGCAAGTGTCACCGCGCACTTGTTTTCACGCGGAACCGCAATTTTGATGACACCCGTTGCGAAATCAGGGTTGAAGCTGCATGATGAGTGAAAAGCTGCAAAACATATTGTTGCAAAAGTAGCCTACCCCAGAATCCCCTGCACAATTTCACCATGCACATCGGTCAAACGATATTGGCGACCCTGATAGCGATAAGTCAGTCGCGTGTGGTCAATGCCACAAAGATGCAACATCGTCGCCTGCATGTCGTGAACGTGTACCGGGTTCGAAGTGATGTTCCATGCAAAGTCGTCGGTTTCGCCGTAGACCGTTCCCGGTTTGATTCCGCCACCGGCCATCCACCAACTGTACGCTCGACCAAAGTGATCGCGGCCTTTGGGATTCACGGGATCGCCCTGACCAAACGGCGTACGTCCGAATTCTCCGCCCCAAACGATGAGCGTATCATCCAGCATCCCCCGTTCTTTCAGATCCTTCACCAGTGCGGCAGATGGGCCGTCCGTGTCGGTGCATTGTTGTTCAAGTTGAGTAAACAGGTTTCCATGTTGATCCCATCCCGCATGCATCAACTGCACAAATCGTACACCTCGTTCCAGCAAGCGGCGGGCCACCAGACAGTTATTTGCGTAGGTGCCTTTTTCCAATACGTCGGTGCCGTAGCGATCAAGCGTCGATTTGGTTTCACCTGAGAAATCGACCAAGTCCGGAACACTCGACTGCATCCGAAACGCCATTTCGTATTGTGCTATGCGTGTATCAATTTCCGGATCGCCGTAGTCGGCCAGATGAGCTTGATTCATCGACGCCAGATCATCCAGCATCGCACGGCGAGATTCAGGACTGATGCCAGAAGGATTCGTGAGATATGGAACGAGATCGCCCGTATTTCGAAATCGAACGCCCTGAAAGCGACTCGGAAGAAAACCGCTGCCCCAGTAATAATCGAAGAATAACTGTCCGCAGGTCTTCGCTTTGTCACTGGATGTCATCACCACGAACGTCGGTAGATTATCTGTTTCATTGCCAAGCCCATATGACAACCACGCACCCATGGCAGGCCGACCTGGAATCTGCGAACCCGTCATGAACAGCGTCACGCCAGGAGCGTGATTTACGGCTTCCGTGTGCATGCTTCGCACCACGCAAATGTCATCCGCGATGGAACCGATATTCGGCAACATTTCGCTGAGTGGTATTCCAGCCTGTCCGTAGCGTCGAAAGGGTTTGATGGCTGGCTGACATGGCCACTTTCCGTATCCACTGGACATTGTCGAGAGGCGTGTTGTGCCACGGATCGAATCCGGAATGTCCTTTCCCTTCATTTGGCGCAGGACGGGCTTGTCGTCAAACAAATCCACATGCGACGGCCCGCCACCTTGCCACATGACGATAACACGTTTGGCCTTCGCTGGAATGTGCGGCATCCCTGCCAGGCCGAGATCCGCCGCACGCGCCGACGGTGAACCAGTCAGCGAAGCAAGTGCTGCCAATCCAATGCCGGTTGAAGTTGAACCGAACAACTGGCGACGAGTCACACGAGCGATGTTGTCGAGATAAGGATTTGGCATGGCGGGCTGATTCGTGCAGGATTTGAGAGAATCATAAATGCTGGCAGACCTGCAGGATACCAATGTCTGACTATCCGCTTCAACTCAATTCAATAAATCGCTGGATCTGGATCTTTGCTTCCGTCTGCGTGCAGAAAACGGAAGTCGCAGCCTTCGTGAGCTTGTGTGGTCTCGTCGAAATAAAGTTTGCCGTAGCCGCGGGTGAACTTAGAATCCGGAGCCTTCCACGCGGCTTTGCGTAACGCCATTTCGTCGTCGTTGATTTCCAGTTGCAGACGACGGCTGGCAACATCCAGCGTGATCATGTCGCCGTCCTGGACAAGTGCGAGTGGTCCGCCCACAAAGGATTCCGGCGAGACATGCAGCACACAAGCTCCGTAACTTGTGCCGCTCATGCGAGCGTCGCTGATTCGCACCATATCACGCACGCCTTGTTCCAAAAGGTACTTCGGAATTGGCAACATGCCCCATTCCGGAATGCCGGGTCCTCCCAGCGGCCCTGCGTTTTGCAGCACGATGATATGATCCTTCGTTAATGCCAGCGATGGATCATCAATGCGAGCTTTCAGGTCAGGATAATTCTTGAACACCACTGCCGGGCCGCGATGCTGCAGTAGTTGTGCTTCCGCCGCCGCCGGTTTGATGACGCAGCCGTCCGGAGCCAGGTTGCCTCGCAATACAGCCAGGCTGCCCGTTGCACAGATGGGATTGCTGCGAACGCGAATGACATCTTCATCCCAGATTTTTGCACCTTCAATGGCCGTCTTTAAGGTCTGACCTTCCACCGTTTGAGCATCCAAATGCAACAAGTCGCCAATTTGTACCAGCAGAGCATTCAGGCCGCCCGCGTCGAAGAAATCTGCCATGACATATTTTCCGGCTGGACGCAAATTGGCAAGCACTGGAGTTCGCTGTGATGCCTTGTCGAAATCTTCGAGCGTGACTTTTACGTCGGTTCGACCGGCCATCGCCATCAGATGCACAATGGCATTCGTTGAACCACCGATTGCCATCAATGTCGTGATGGCATTTTCAAACGCCTTGCGATTCAGAATCTCAGTCGGCTTGACGTTTTGCCACGCGAGTTCCACTGCCTGACGTCCAGTCATTGCTGCCATGCGAGCGTGACCGGAATGCGTGGCAGGAACTGAACTTGCTCCAGCCAGCGTCATGCCCATCACTTCAGCCAGCGCCGTCATTGTCGAAGCGGTTCCCATCGTCATACAATGACCGGGCGATGCTGCAATATGATCTTCCAACTGGCACCATGCTTCGCACGACAGTCGTCCAGCACCGCGTTCTGCCCAGAATCTCCAGACATCTGTACCACTGGCGAGTTGTTCGCCATGCCATGCCGTTCGATTCATCGGTCCGCCCGGCATCACGATCGACGGAATATCCGCGCTGAGCGCGCCCATGAGCAGAGCTGGCGTCGTCTTGTCGCAGCCGACCATCAGCACGGCGGCGTCGATCGGATACGTTCGCAGCACTTCTTCAGCTTCCATCGCGGAAAAGTTGCGATAGTACATCGACGTTGGCTTCATAAATGTTTCGCTGAGCCCCATGACAGGAATCTCAACGGGAAACCCGCCCGCTTGCCACACTCCGCGTTTGATATCTTCCACACGCTGCTTAAAGTGTGCGTGGCAGGAAATCAGATCATTCCATGTGTTCAGGATCCCAATGACCGGTTTGCCTTCAAAGTCCTCCGTCGAGAAACCCGATTGTTTCTGGCGCGATCGATGTCCAAACGATCTCAGATCGTCAGGGCCGAGATATCGAAAACTGCGAAGTTGTTCCGGCTGCAGCCGTGTGCGCGAAGTCATGTGGATTTTTTTATGTTGAGTGTTTTGTATTATGACATGAAAGACGGAATGATATGCGGATGGTCGGATGCGATGGAAGTTAACGGCGTCTGAAAAGCTCCAGCAAAGTCCTTGACTCGAAAGTTCTGCGGGGGGGGGGGGGCAATTTATTACTTGAGGTTTTTTCATTCATTGTCGCTCTCCATCTTATGTCGATGCGATTTGTGTTCCTAATCGTCCTGTCATTCATCGTCCTGTCACTAAAAAACCGGGTGTCAATTTGAACCGCGGCTGCCTGATCAACGGATCGCGCGAATCCGATGTGCGGTTTCTGTGTCGTCTCCGGAAACTTCAATTGACAGGACGATTAAGGTCAGGACGATGAATCGCAGGATTGAATACGATTCAAAGTCGATCAAAGGCCACAGTTTTCTGCAACACACATTGTTCCTGCAATCCTTGAGACACCTTCAACGAGACTGAAATCATGCAAAGATTGAAACCTGTTTGTTCTCTCGCATTCGCTGCAAGTCTGGTATTTGCGGTTGTATTGAGCGCCAGCCCAAACACAAACGGTCAGGATAAAACGAAGGCGAATACCGATACCGCTGACGTTGTGATCTACGGTGGCACATCCGCCGGTGTGGCCGCAGCAATTCAGGTCTCGCGCATGGGACGCAGTGTGATCCTGATTGAACCCGGCAAACACATCGGTGGCCTGACTGCCGGTGGCCTTGGTTTCACAGATAGCGGCGACAAAAAGGTCATCGGCGGTATTGCTCGCGAATTCTATCGACGGATTCACAAGCATTACGAGTCCCCGGAAGCCTGGGTCTTCGAAAAGGCTACGGCGCATGGTCGCTTTCGACCAAATGAAGACGCCATGTGGACGTTTGAACCGAAAGTTGCGGAAGCCTTGTTTCACGAAATGCTCACCGAGGCCAAAGTGACACTCGTGATGACAGAGCAACTGAATCGTGCGACCGGCGTTAAGCTTCACGGATCGCTGATTGAATCCATTACGATGGAATCCGGCCGAACTTTTCGCGGTGCGCAGTTCATTGATGGAACTTATGAAGGAGACCTGATGGCAGCGGCGGGAGTTCGCTATACCGTGGGTCGTGAAGCGAACTCGCTGCACAACGAAACATTGAATGGCAACCAGGTCAAAGCGAATACTCACAATCACCGCTTTGTCAAAAATGTTGATCCGTACGTCAAACAAGGCGAGCCATCAAGTGGCTTACTGCCTGGAATCGAAGCTGATGGCCCCGGTGTCGATGGCACTGGAGATCATCGTGTGCAGGCATATTGCTTTCGCATGTGTATGAGCAACGTGCCGGAAAATAGCGTCCCGTTTCCAAAGCCAGACAACTACGACGAGAACCGCTACGAGTTGTTGTTTCGCAACTTCGAAGCGGGCGATCTGCGGTTTCCATTGAGCCCGGACATGATGCCCAACGGAAAGACCGACACAAACAACAACTCCGCTTTTTCAACAGATTATCTGGGCGGCAATTACAAATATCCAGATGCAAGCTACGCAGAACGAGCGGCCATTATTCGCGATCATGAAGATTACCAAAAAGGGCTGATGTGGAGTTTGGCTAACCATCCGCGTGTACCAGAATCCATTCGCAAAGAAATGTCAAAGTGGGGGCTGCCTAAAGATGAGTTCGTTAACAACGGCAACTGGCCGCATCAGCTTTACATCCGCGAAGCTCGCCGCATGGTCAGCGACTACGTTGTGTCAGAACTTGACTGCCGCCGAGTTCGTATCGCAGAAGATTCGGTTGGTTTGGGAAGCTACAACATGGATTCGCACAACGTCCGTCGCTTTGTGACGGCCGAGGGCTTCGTGCAGAATGAAGGTGACATCCAGGTTTCGCCCGGTGGACCGTACCTGATTAGCTATCGCTCGATCATTCCATCCAAAGATCAAATCAGCAATCTGGCTGTGCCTGCGGCGTTGTCTTCAACTCACATCGCGTTCGGGTCAATTCGCATGGAGCCTGTCTTTATGATTCTGGGCCAAAGTGCGGCGACTGCTGCCGTCCTGGCGATAGAGTCTAAGGTCGCGCTGCAGTCACTTCCCTATGCCAAATTGCGAGAGCGAATGTTAAAGGACGGTCAGGTGCTCGATCTTCCGCCCACTGCGCATAAGAAAGTAGTGACGTCAAAAGCCAGTTTGCCGGGCATTGTGATGGATGACACGGATGCAGAATTGACAGGAGTCTGGACACACAGTGCTTCCACGGGTGGATATGTCGGACATGACTACATTCACGATGCTGATGTGGAAAAGGGAATGAAAACAGCGCGATGGACTTTAAAGGCACCGACATCCGGCGAGTTTGATCTAAGAATCAGCTATTCACAAAACCCAAACCGTGCCACGAATGTTCCGGTACGGATTACTGCTGGCGACACGACCAGGACCGTGACGGTGAACCAACAGAAGACGCCTGCCGTTGATGGTCTGTTTCAGAAGGTGGAGACATTGAAACTGAAGGCAGGCGAAGTTGTCGAAGTCGTCGTTTCGAATGAAGGTACAAATGGCCATGTGATCGCAGATGCGGTTCAGTTGCTGCAGGTAAAATAACGAGGCCACTGTCATGATTTTCATGCCAACGGTTGAATTATTTGATTCTTTCGCCAAAGCCGATGAGGCAGCTCGTCGAGAGTATTGCCCAATGACTTGTGCGTGAGTGCTTATCCCGAGGGTCAAACTGCCCCCGACTTAAAAGAGTTCTTAAATCTGTTGTGTCCGCACCGCATTAAATACTTGCTCGTCCAGGCTGAGCAAAACGATTACAATTATGAGTGAGATTCTGATCAGGAAGAATCGCAGCAGAGTCTGGACATAGACTGGAGCAAGATTGAACCATGATGCGATCGCTGATTTTTATTCTTGTGGTGTCCGCATGCTTTCGTGCTGGATTTGCGGATGATGCAGAGAAGATCGAATTCTTTGAATCTCGAATTCGCCCGGTGCTGGTTGAGTACTGCTATTCGTGTCATTCGGCTGACGCCAAGGATGTGAAAGGTGGCTTGCTGCTGGATTCACGGCAGGGTGTTATGCTGGGAGGAGATTCCGGCCCGGCATTAGTTCCGGGAGATTCCAAGGCCAGCTTGATCCTCGACGCCATGCGGCACGAGTCGTTGGAAATGCCGCCTGACCGGAAGCTCCCCGATAACATTATCGAAGATTTTTCGACATGGATTCAGAATGGTGCCGTTGATCCTCGCAGCGGCGATGTTGTACGCAAGAAAACTGTGATCGATCTGGAGCAGGGGCGAGAGTTCTGGAGTTTCCGTCCGGTGCAGCGGCCTCCAATACCGGTGACGGATGTTCCCTGGGCGACGACTGATATCGATCGACTCATTGCGGCTCAACAACAGACCGCAGATGAAACCGGTGAAGGTGTCGATCGGGCTGTGCAAGCGACACCGGATGTTCTGATCCGAAGGCTGACGTATGTGCTGATCGGTTTGCCACCGACTTTGGCCGAGCAGGAGAAATTCGCCAGTGCATGGGCGAATAATCCAGACGCAGCGATGGAAACAACGGTGGACCGATTGCTGGAGTCGCCGCAGTTTGGTGAACGCTGGGGACGTCACTGGCTGGATGTCGCTCGCTTCTCAGAATCCACCGGCGGCGGTCGAAGTCTGATGCTGCCGGATGCCTGGCGATTCCGAGACTACGTAATTCAATCATTCAATACCGACAAGCCATTCAACCAACTGGTGCGTGAACATATTTCCGGTGACCTGTTGCCGTCTGACAGCGACGCGCAGCATGACGAACAATTGGTTGGTGTCGGGTATCTGATGCTGGGGGCGATTAACTACGAGGAGCAGGACAAAGATCAACTTCGCATGGACGTGGTGGACGAGCAAATTGATTCGATGGGACGCACCTTTCTGGGAATGACGCTGGGGTGCTGCCGCTGTCATGATCACAAGTTTGATCCGATCCCTACGACTGACTATTACGCTTTGGCGGGAATTTTTCGTAGTACGACGTCGTTGCTGCCAAACAATGTCAGTGACTTCGTCACGGCTCCGCTGAAAGTTGGCTACGACAAAGCGGCAGTTGATCAATGGGCGGCCCAGGATAAGAAGTTCGAAGAACAAATCGCCACCGTCAAGAAGTCTCTGCCGAAAGGAAAACAGAATGCGGCGGTGGCATCAAAATCACCGTCTCGCGAAACTTTGGCCGGCGTGATTGTTGACGATACGGATGCCACCTTCGAAGGCACGTGGGTTGCATCCACTTCGCAGCAGCCATTTATCGGCAATGGCTACATGCACAGCAACGCGCCGCGAACCGGGATCGCAGTCCACTATGAAGCAAAGTTGCCGAACGATGGTGAATATCTGGTTCGGATGGTCATCAATTCCGGCGAGAGTCGTTCGGACAGTGTGCCCGTACTGATCGTGCATGCGGACGGCGAATCGATTGTGGTGGTCAGTCAGAAAGTTGCTCCACCGGGTGACGGAGTATTTGCAGAACTTGGGCGATTCCGATTCGATGCAGCGTCTTCCGCGAAGGTTAGCATCAAAGCTTCGGAGGCGTCTGCGGGTCATGTCATTGCTGATGCGATTCAGTTCATTGAAGCTGGGAAGTCAGCGCTGGCGGCTTCAACAAAAGGTGCTGATCCGACTGAGGCATCGCAAACAGAGAACACCAAAGATGCGAAGAATGCGGCTCTGCTCGAACAGCAGTTGAAGACGCTGGAAGCAGATCGGGCTCAACATAAAAAGCACAAACCAGAGATCCCTATCGCAATGTGTGTGCGGGATGAACAGAAACCTGCGGACTGGCATGTTCATGTTCGCGGTGAGATTCGTAATCTCGGAGCTGTTGTTCAGCGCGGTTTCATCAGTGTGGCGACGCCAAGCGATCGCAGTGCAACTCTTTCTGCGGCGGAGGCCGAAACTTCCAGCGGCCGACGAGAACTGGCGGAATGGATTGCTTCACCAGGCAACCCGTTGACAGCTCGCGTTTACGTGAACCGAGTCTGGATGCATGTGATGGGCGAAGGGATCGTGCGAACACCGGACAACTTTGGCGAAACTGGCGACCGCCCGACTCATCCGGAACTGCTTGACTACCTGGCCGATACTTTCGTCGCGAACGATCATTGGTCCACAAAGCAGCTTGTGAAACGCCTCTGCCTGACATCGCAATTCCGGCTGAGTTCTGATGTGTCTCCCGAAGCGGGCCATGCAGATCCGGAGAACCGTTTGCTCGCCCGAGCATCCCGCCGCCGCCTCGACGCGGAATCCATTCGCGATTCATTACTGCAGATCAGTGGAGCACTGGATTTGTCGATTCATTCTGGCCGCACAATTGCGAAGCTGTCAACGTATGACAACGCCTATCACCATGATGAACATCCAATGCAGTGCCGCAGCGTCTATGTGCCTTCATTTAGAAACACGATGCTCGACCTGTTTGAAGTCTTCGATGTCGCCAACCCGAACGTCGTTGCCGGAAAACGGATCAACAGCCTGCGTCCGGCTCAGTCGCTTTATATGCTGAACAGCCCTTTCGTCATGGAACAATCTCAGCAAACGGCAGTGCAGTTCATGAATTCAGCAGCCTATCACGGCGAAGATGCGGGGCGAAGCATTCGCAACGCATGGAGAATCTGCCTGGGCCGTGATCCTTCGCGCCAAGAAATGACGGCCGCGGCAAATTTGATCAACAATCGAACAGATTCGCAGCCAGCATGGGCCACAATGTTTCACAGCCTGATGGCGTCTGTTGACTTTCGTTACCTTGATTAGTAATCCAGACTCGCACCACCTTCGGCTTCAATCGCCTGACCAGTAATGAAACTTGATTCATCGCTGGCAAGGAACAAAGCGACTTCGCCCATTTCTTCGATGGTCCCCATGCGGCCGAAAACCTGCATGGCAGACACGCGATTCAACGCAGACGCCGGGTCTGGCAGCGTCGCCGCCCAGTCTCGCATCAAGGGCGTATCAATGTTGCTGGGCAGAATCGCGTTGACTCGTATCCCCGCCGGGCCAAGTTCGATCGCCAGGGATTTGGTCAGACTGACCTGAGCGCCCTTCGTGGCACAGTAAGCAGTGGAATGCTCTTGCCCGAGGACCGCTGTCATCGATGAAATATTGACAATCGTGCCGCGTGTTTTACGCAGATGTGGCACGGCGTAGCGCGAACCGGCGAATGTGCTGATGTAGTTGATGCGCATGAGTTCTTCCATGAACTCTACAGATGTTTCATCAATTGTCATGGCCGGTGGGTGCTGCCCGGCGTTGTTGATAATGCAGTCCAGCCGACCGAATTCTGCGACGGTTTGCTCGATTGCGTTCTTCAGTTGCAGATGATCACCGACGTCACATGGCACAAAAATCGCGCGTCCGGGGCCGGTGGTATTCAATTCTTCGGCCAGCGCATTACCGGCGGCAGCGCCGCGGGCGAGGATGCTCACAAATCCGCCTTCGCGGCAAAACACACGAGCGCAGCCTTCGCCGATGCCTTTGCTGCCGCCGGTGACAATGACCACTTTATCTTTGAAACGCATGACGAATTTCCAGACCGTCGGCAGCACTGAGATCCGCCAGTTGCAACGGTTATGCCGTATAAATTTAAGAGTTGGTATCAATCGATTGCGCAGGATCAGCGGCGCAAGGACGCAGAAGTCACACGACCGTGCTTTGCGACAATCGGCATTGTGTCGAAATGGTGAGAGGAATCAACACAGTTTGACCGTATCCATTTTGCGACATAAATGATTGAGTCAGGAGAGATCCCCACGCGGCAGTGGTGCCGCATCGATCGAATTCCGGTCTGTCGCAGATACCGTTGTAATTCCTGAAAAAATGCAGATTCACAAGGACAGATTGCGTGCCACTTTCATCCGCTCCGAAATCAGACGCCAGCGAAGGCCTCGACGAACTCTTCAATCGTGTGAACATGTTGCTTGGCGAGCCCAGTGCCAGCAGCAAGGGCAGTAACGGCAGCAAGGAAGCTACTTCCAAGGATGCATTTATTCCGCAACAGCCTCGCTCCATGCGTGAAACGGGCATCAATCCTGCGATGATTGAAAAGATCATCATGCGTTTTCTGTTTCAAATGGGTGTCGAAACCAGCCGCCGCGTTGCGGCGCAGTTGCGACTGCCGTTCAAAGTTCTTGAGCCGTTATTTAAACAACTGCGACAGGACAAACATATTGATTTGACGGGCACAACTTCCACCGGCGATTCTGAATACTGCATTACAGAATCCGGCCGCGAGCGAGCTCGAAGATATCAACAGGAATGTACGTATTTTGGAACTGTGCCTGTTTCTCTGGAAGACTACGTGGCATCCGTTTCGGCACAAAGCATTGCGGGGCAGGTCGTCACAAAAGCTGATCTGAAACGTGCGTTCAAAGGGTTGATCATCAATGAAGCCATGATGAATCGCCTGGGGCCAGCCATCAATTCCGGTCGCGGCATGTTTTTGTTTGGAGAACCAGGCAACGGCAAGACCAGTATTGCTGAACGAGTTACGGGGGCGTTTGGAACCACAGTCTGGATTCCTCGCGCGATTTCTATCGAAGGCGACATCATGCGCATCTTCGACCCGGCTGTACATGAAGAAGTTGCTGAGGAAAGCCAGACTTTGGGACTTCTGGATTCAACAGACATTGATCGTCGATGGGTGCAGATCAAGCGACCAACGGTCATCGCTGGCGGTGAATTGACGATGGACGAACTTGAAATTTCGCTCAATCCAACATCACGAATCTGCGAATCGCCGCTGCAGGTGAAGAGTAACTGTGGAACCTTGGTCATTGACGACTTTGGTCGTCAGAAGATGCCCGTTGATATGTTGTTGAATCGTTGGATCGTGCCGCTGGAAAAGCGATTCGACTACCTGAATATGCCCAACGGAAAGAAGATTCAGATTCCGTTTGACCAACTGATTGTGTTCTCGACAAACCTGGAACCGAAGGATCTGGTTGACGGTGCGTTCCTGCGTCGTATTCCCTATAAGATCGAAGTACCCGATCCAACGGAAGCAGAGTTTGTGGATCTGTTCGGCATCATGTGCGAAAAGCTGAATTTCCAGCATCGGCCTGAAGTCATCAGATATCTAGTCGATTCCCACTACAAGCCAACCAATCGACCATACCGTCTGTGTCAGCCACGAGACCTGTTGCTGCAGGTTCGCAACTATTGTCAGTACCATTCTGAACCGCTTGAATTGAGCAATGAAGCATTTGATGCCGCTGTTCTGAACTACTTCTCGGTCATGGAATAGTTGAACTGATGTTTGTATGAGCCGTAGGCGCTAGCCTCGGGCTTTGGCACGAACAGTGTTTTCCGGAAAAAAGCCCGACGCTAGCGCGTTCGGCTCATGCGAAGTGACGTTGCCAAAACAACATCAGACCCGTAAAAATGGGCTATTTCACAAGCGTTTGGCAGGGATCGGCTGGCGTTCCCTTCAAAAATCCGGCGATGCCCACTTTGACGCTCACTATGATGGCGAAGATATTCTAAACTTCGCCAGCCTTGGGAGTCCTCCGAGGTCGCTGGCATGGCGCGCAGCGGATATGTCACAAACTCACCGGCGGATTAGAACGTTTATGATTTGCGTAAGTGTTGGACGAACTCGGCATTCGTCAATGATGGAAGAGCACCGTGCTTTGGCTGGTAAGAAAGCAGAACTCGTGGAGTTGCGCGTTGACTATATGCGCAAACGGCCTGATATCGGGCTGCTGCTGAAGGATCGGCCAACGCCGGTTGTTGTTACCTGTCGACGTCGGACGGATCGTGGCCGCTGGTTTGGTACCGAAGAACAACGTCTGGCAATTTTGCGTGAAGCCATCATCGCAGGCGCGGAATACGTTGATCTTGAGGAAGACATTGCAAAGTCCATCCGTCGCTACGGCAAGACAAAACGCATCGTCAGCTATCACAATTTCGAAGAGACACCTCTGGAGTTATACGACATTCATCGTCGTATGGCGGATTGTGATCCCGACATCATCAAGATCGTCACGATGGCGAATGCGCCCGCAGACAACGTGCGCATGCTGGAAATGGTAAGGTCTTCCAAGATTCCGACGGTGGGATTCTGCATGGGAGAAATGGGTACCATCAGCCGTATTCTTTGTGGTCGAGAAGGTGCACCGTTTACATACGCCAGTTTCAGTCGCGAACGGGAGATGGCTCCTGGGCAACTGACGTATGCTGAAGTCCGCAATCTGTACCGGTTTAACAAGATCACAAACGTGACGAAAGTCTTTGGTGTGATCGGCGATCCGATCGCCCACAGCAAAAGCCCGCTGATTCATAACGCCGCTTTTCGCAAGCTGGGGATCGATGCCGTTTATCTGCCGCTGCGGATTCCGGCTGACGTACTTCTGGAATCACTCACGGAATTCGAAAAACTAAGCATCATCGGTTACAGCGTCACGATCCCTCATAAAGAGGCCGTGATGCAGTACTGCGATGTCATTCCGGAAGAAACCCATCTGATCGGTGCCGCGAATACTGTGTGTATGCGAAACAATGAGTGGATTGCAATCAATACCGATGCGTCTGCCGCGCTGGAAGCAATTCAGGATGGACTGAAAAAAGCTGGCAGCGTGCCGGATCTCGCCGGTCGCAAAGTGCTGATTCTTGGAGCTGGTGGTGTTTCGCGGGCGGTTGCACAGGCGTTGAAGAGTGCGGGCGCCGTGGTCACGATTTCAAATCGCTCGCGTGAACGAGGCAAAGCCCTGGCGGCCGAACTGGAATGCCAACACGTGTCCTGGGAAAATCGCGGTGCCGAAACCTTTGACGTACTGGTGAATTGCACGTCTGTCGGCATGCATCCAAAGCTAAATGAGACTCCGTTCGAACAGCACTGGATGGGCGATTCCATGCTGGTGTTTGATACAGTCTACAATCCCGAACAGACATTACTGCTAAAACTGGCGCGAGAACGCGGCTGTCCAACTGTCAGCGGCGTGGAAATGTTCGTACGTCAGGCGGCCAAGCAATTCGAACTCTTTACCGGCTGGGCCGCACCAGTAGACTACATGGCGGAAACGCTGCGTGTTGCGACCTCGGCGGCGCATGCCGTTGTGAAGCCGACGGATTCGACGAATTCAGATTCTGGCGACGACCCCGTCTAAGCCCGGTTCGGAATGGAAAACGAAGTTGTTATTCCTACATCTGAAATTCAGCGTTGCTCATTGCCTTAAAAGATCTCTATACCATGCTGTCAAACGACAAGCCTCGCATTATTGCGGTGATGCCGGCCTACAATGCAGAATCAACTCTGGAGAAGACTCTGCGCGATATTCCGCCAGGCACAGTTGACGAAATCATCCTTGTCGATGACTGCAGCAAAGACCGCACAGTAGAACTTGCTCGATCGCTGGGACTGACCGTGATTCCCCACACAACGAACACCGGCTACGGTGGGAATCAAAAAACCTGCTACACCGCAGCTCTGGAACGCGGCGCTGATATTGTCGTGATGATTCATCCCGACTATCAATATGACAGTCGAGTCATCCCTGTGGCGGCCGAACTCATCCGATTGGGCAACTGCGATGTTATTCTTGGGTCGCGAATTCGGACACGAGCCGAAGCGTTGCAGGGCGGCATGCCCGCATGGAAGTATATTGCCAATCGCTGCCTGACGATTTTCGAAAATGTCATGCTGGGTCAGAATCTTGGAGACTTTCACAGCGGCTTCCGAGCCTATCGTCGCGAAGTGCTTGAGACCGTACCGTGGCAGGAGAACTCAGACGACTTCGTGTTCGATACACAGTTTCTGGCCCAGTCTGTCTACTTTGGATTCAGACTCGGAGACATCCCGGTGCCTGTGCGCTATTTTGCGGAAGCATCGAGCATCAATTTTCGCCGCAGCACGCGTTATGGTCTGCTGACACTGTGGGTGATGTTCGAATTCTGGTGCAACCGACTGGGCATTTGTCGGTCCAGGATTTACAAGAAGACGCAAAAGTGATTGCTGGCGAGCCGATGACGCACAGAACACAGTGCCGAAATAACATTGCGAAAAGTACGTCAGGCTTTCCAGCCTGACATGAAGCAAAACAAGTCAGCCTGGAAAGGCTGACGTACTTTTGCTTTGGGACTATTCCTTAGGACGATCTTCGGCCGTGAATTGAAGTCTCGACCAACTGCAGAATTTGTTCAGCAACATGCTGCTTTG
>Ga0335398_10003007_pt1 | contig 25402 bp, 17 predicted proteins | sample BON03_FD_205742 | JGI IMG/M metagenome (GOLD analysis project Ga0335398, IMG submission 205742) | Freshwater microbial communities from Lake Bonney liftoff mats and glacier meltwater in Antarctica - BON-03 (spades assembly) (version 2) | ecosystem: Environmental > Aquatic > Freshwater > Ice >... | reverse complement strand
AAAAAACAAAACAAACACCTCTGCCGTCATCGTCGCCGTTCTCCGTCGCCCCCTCCTTTCCTCCTTTTTGATGGCGCCGCTCCGCCACGGTCGCCGGTCACGCATGTGCGACAGGCGAGCCACATCAGGGCGGCCCCTCGCGCCTCCCTTTTGCCCCCGCCCCGTGGCCGCCCTGGCGCCCGCGCCCCCACCTGCCTCGGCGGGCCGCCATCCTCCGCCTCCTTGATGATGCACAGCCCTCCCTTTCTCGTCCGCGCCAGGTGACGACCGCTTGCCGTCGTCGCTGCGCGGGGGGCGGGGGGCTCCTCTTGCCGGCACGACCTTTTGACCTACTCGGCAGCCCAGCGCCGTCCTTTTTCTTCGAGCAGCCCCCCACCAGCGTGACGGCCGGGTTGTCCCTCCCCGCCGCCCCCCAACGGCGCGGCCGTCGCGCCGGCCGGTTTTTTGCAGCTTTGCGAGCTGGGTCGCCGAGTGGTCACAGCTCTTGCAGGTTGGGGCCCCCCCTGCTCCTCTCGCGCGGCGGCGACGTTAAAGATGGCAGCGAAAAGCGGCCAGGTGCCGTCTCGCACACTCGGCGGCCTCGACGAGCGCAAAAAAAAGGCGGCGAGAAAAGACGCGTTGCCGACGCTTTTTTTTGCGCCGCCGCTGGACGCCCCCCCCCAAAGCGTACGAGCGCAGCCGCGGCCTTGGCGCCGCCGCTCTGTCTCCCTCTCTCTCTCTCTCTCTCTTGCTCTTTTCGAGCGCGAGAGACCCACCCCCCCGGACCGCCCCGAGAGGCTGTCGCGCGCGCCTCCGCCGCCGCCGTGCCCGTGACGGCTCGCGCCTGCGCTAGCGACTCACGCGACCGTCTCGCTGGACGGCGGGCGGCGGCCCATCCGGCGCAGGCGAGCTGCCGGTTGGCCCCTGCGCGTCCGTCGAGGTTTTGCCCGTAGGGTAGAATGAGGCGCGAACGCATGGCGTGGCCTTCGGCGCGCCGGCGGCGGCGGCGGCGCCAAGCGTGCCTCAACCCCACGGGCAGAACCTCGACAGAGGCCTCGGCCGACCGGCAGATCCCCTTCGACGGGTTGGTCTTTGTTTTCATTCGACTGTCCGTGCGCCGCGGGGCACGGGTTTGCGCCAATCGGCTTTTTACTCCGCCCCGTCGCATGCTCGCCCCCCGACGCGGCCAGCGCGAAGGCAAAAACCTTTTTTTCGCTTTTCCGGCAAGCTTTCCTTTTTGCGTTTTCGGCGGACCCTCCCTTCTTTTCTGCGACGGCGACGCTTGGTATCCTCGTGGACGCGAGCACGTGTGTTTGTCGAATCGTGCAATTATGGGGAAAACGGTTTGTGACCGAGGCCGGCGAGGAAACGAAGAAAAAAAAACGCCGCCGCCGCCTCGAACCGCCGCCTCGAAACAAGATGTGCAACGGTGCGTGCGATCCAAAAACTACTCTAGTCTCTCCGGGATTCGAACCCGGGCATTCACCTGGCACCAGGTGCATGCCCGCCGCCAAAGGGGCGGGGCATGCAACAGCAGCTCGTACGATTGTTTTTTCTCTCCTCCCAGGGGAATTGAAGCGGGAGGGTAGTGTGTATCGAGTTATGCAGTAATTCACTTGGAAGGGTGATACGCTAACCACTACGTAAAGAGACCGGTACGTTGAACTCATTTTCCGGCGATTACAGTTTATAGATAGCTATATTTTTGCCGGGAGGTATAGGATTTTGATTGATTTTCTTTTTGGATTTTCTTTTTTATCTGCAGACGCCAGCCCTCCGTATACGCGCCTCCATCACACGCGCTGCGTCATGCGGGCGCCTTGTCACCCTCACCGCAACGGCCAAGTATTGTTGCACGATCAGCCGACTCGGCCGCGCGCTCAAGGAAAAAGATTGTATCTGGCTCGTTGGCGCTCGCGTGCCGGCCGCCCCCCGCCCGCCAAATCCCGGCGACCCTTCTTTTGACCAATCAGTGTGATGTGTCCTTTCTTTACAAACACGGGCGATGCACACAACCAACACGCAACCAAACTACACCCAAGAAGAATGCAGGGCCCGTTGCAGGGGCGCTAGGGGGCACTGGCGTGTCAAAATCGGCTCGTCGTCGCCGCCGCCGCGCAGCGAAAAGAAGAAAACAAAAGAAAAAAACAACCTACAGAAACTTGTCCGCCTGCTCCGCCAGCATGCGCGCCGACGTCTTGGCGTCCAGGAACAAGCCCGACACCTCCTCCAGGTCGGCCAGCGTCACGTCCCCTCCGGGGCGCCCGTTGGCGCGAGCCAGCAGCGCCGCCGGCGCCAGCAGCGCGCACGCGTGCCGGAGCGAGGCGCGGCCGGCCGCCGCGCCCAGCCAGGCCAAGGCCTGCTCGTCCAGCGCCACGCCCTCGACCTGCGCGCGCACGGCGAGGATCTGCACGGCCTCGGCGGGCGAGTAGGGGGACGTGCGCACGATGACCGTGCGGTCGAGCAGGTCGAGCGGCACGCCGTGCGGGGACAGGGCCTCAGCGGCGCCGCCGCCGCCGCCGTACCCGCCGCCGTAACCGCCGCCGCCGCCGCCGCCTCCGCCGCCCATGCCCCGCACCGCGCACACCCCCCGGTTGGTCGCCAGCACCACGATGGGCGCCAGGGGGCTCTCGAGCGCCCGGCACAGGTAGGCGAAGCACTCGACGTCGAGCATGTGGACCTCGTCGACGAACAAAACCCCGGGCACCAACTCGGCGGCGCCCTGGTCCAGGTACCTGTCCACCACCCGGTTCACTTCCCGGCGCAAGCGATCTGTGATTTCCGTCTTTTTGGGCCGCAACATCGACCCAAGCACGCCCAACAAGTCGCCGCTACCGCCGCCGCCAGCTCCTCCTCCCGCGGGGCGGGCGTTGGCCGCGTCCAGGTCGTGCAGCGTCACGTCCTGGACCACCTCGCGCCGCTTGTGCACGTCGCCCCGCGGCAGGGGGACGTACCGGTCGGCCTCCAAGTCCGCCTCGGTGCTGTGGGCGTCGCACCGCCCCACCCGCCGCACCGCCCCGCTGGCCGCCTCGACGTACACGACGTCGCCCACGGCCACGCGCTCCTTGAGCAAGGCGTCGTAGACGGAGGGGTCGAGCTTGAGCTGGCGCACCCCTTTCGAGGCGCGCAGGCCGAGCACCACGTGCGAGACGGAGCGGCCGTAGGTGGCGGCGCCGGCGCCGGCGCCGCGCGCGGACGCCGGGCTGGGCTCCTCCTCGGCGTACTCGGGCGTGAGCTCGGTGACCTCGCCCTCGTAGACCTCCTTGTTCTCCTTGATGCGGAGGCCTGTGAAATTTTGTGGTTTCTTGGTCGAGGTAAGGAAGGGGGGGTGTGAGAGAGGAACGGTGGCGGGGGGTCGGGCGCCGGTCGGCGTCGGGCGAACGGCAGCGGCGCGCGCTCGAAAGCTCGGACGGAGCAAAAGAAAAAGACAAATCGCGCGCGAAAACGTCCCCCGGCTCGAGACTCACCGATCGCGCGCCGGAAGTTCTCCATCAGCACCTCGGTCTTCTTGACCTCGGAGGAGTAGACCTCGCTCCCGACCATCGGGCAGAAGGGCACCTTGGTGCCAAGCTCTTGTGCGATGCCGAGCGCGAGCGCCGTCTTGCCCGTGCCCGGCGCGCCCGTGAGCAGCAGCGCGCGGCCCGCCATCTTCTTCTGGCGGATCATGTCGACCACGACGCCGCACGCCTCGCGCGCCTGCTCTTGGCCCACGAAGCCGGCGGCCATCGGGTGCGCGGTCCCGTCGTCGCGCAGGCCCAGGCCCTTGATGTGCGTGTGCGTGGCGACGCGCTGCGCCTTGGTCGTCGATGCGACCTCCTCGATGCGCATCGTGGCTGAGGCCGGCGGCCAAGGGCGCGGAGAGGGAGGTGCGGGGCCGAGCGGCGCAAAGGAGAGAGGCCGCGCGCAGAAGAGGAGAAGGAAGGGAGGGAGGGACGGCCGCTGTGACGAGAGAGAGGGGAGTTGTTCTTCGCGCGCGCTTGCTGTTGAAGGAGAGAGTGGGGTGGGGATCGGAGGTGCTGTGGAAGTGCGTGCGTAGTATGTTGGGTCGTGTCTCGTTCTGCTGTGATCTGAGAGGAGGGCGCCCACTGATGTGAGCGCAGCGCCGCTTGCCGCTTGCCGCCGCCGGCGCGCGCGTCTCTCTTGCTCGACCGCCGCCGCCGCCGCCGCCGCACGCAACAGAAAAAAACGCGCTGTTGACTTGTTCTGCCGCGCTCCTCTCCCAGGACGCACACGCACAAGAAACACACAAGATGATGGAGGCAATCCTCGCGACCAACCACGACCCCCTGCCGCTCCTCGTCCGGCGCCCGGTCGCGGCCGCGCGCGCGAGAGAGGGCGCGCTCGCCCTCGCCGCCGACGACGACGCCGCCGGTCGCCACATGCGAGCGACGGCAACCACGGCAGCGACGACGCAGCGACAGCTGGACCGCGCGCGCCGCTTGTCGGACGAGGCCGCCCTGCGCGTCCAGCAGGCGCGCCGGGACCTCGAGCTCCTCGCGGCGTCGGCGCGCGCGGGGGCAGGGGCCGCGCGCGCGGCGGCGGCGGGCGCGGCGCGGGCCGAGGCGGCGGCCGAGCAGGCGGGGGCGTGGGCGGGGGCGGCGCGCTTGGCCGCGGGCGCCGAGCGCCTGGCGGCGTCGATTCGGGCGCTGGAGGAGGAGGAGGAGGGGGAGCGGCTGGCGGCATCAGCGGCAGCAACGACTACGTCGGCACCGACATCGTCAACAGCAACAGGCGCAGCAGCGTGTGCGGCGACGGCCGCCGCGCCCTCCGCCGCCGCTGCGCCTTCGTTGGCGGCGGCGGCGGCGCGGCAGCGGGCACGGGGAGCGGCGGCGGCGGCGGCGGCGGCGGCGCGAGTGACGGCAGCAAGCAAAGAGCGGCGCTGCGACGACTTGACGGCGCTGCTCGCGGCAAAGCGAGGGGCTGAGCGCGCGGCCGAGGCGGCCCTGGGGGCCCTGAAGGGCGCGCGGGCCGAGACCGAGCGGCTGTCGCTCTCTCTGGTGGCGGCGACAGAAGCAGAAGCGGCGGCAGCGGCAGCAGGAGCAGCAGCGGAGAGGGCGGCGCCCGCGGGGCGGCGGCCGCCGCCGCCGCCGCAAGCGCCCCCCTCCTCTTCCCTCCTCCGCTCCCTCGACCGCCTGCGCCTCGCGCGCGACGCCGACGTCCGCCGCCTGCTAGCCTTGCGCGCTGAGGCGGGGCGCGAGGCCGCGCGGGCCGAGGCGCTCGCGGGCGAGGCCGCCGCGCTTGAGCGGGCGGCCGGGCGCGCCGAGCGCGCCGCCGAGGGGGAGGAGGCGGCCGCGGCGGCGCTGCGGCGCGGGGCCGAGCGCGCGCGGTGGCGGGCGGCGGAGCGGGTCGAGGTCGCGGCGGAGCGCCGGGCGCGGGGGGCCGAGCTCACGGCGGCGGCGGCGGCGGCGGCGGCAGCGGCGTTGGCGTTGGCGTTGGCGGCGGCGGCGGGCTCGGCACGGCGCCGCACTCCTGCCGAGGACGCCAACGGGGGCGGCGACGAGGGCCGGCGCCAATGCTCTGGCGGCGAGGCCGCGGCGACGGTGGCAGAGGCCGGCGGGGAGGGCCGGGCGGAATCGGGGCGTGTCGAGGGCGAGCTGCGGAACACCCCGCGACCGGCCGTGCGGCCTGAGCCCGCGGCGCCCCCCGCCTGCGGACCTGGGCCGAGCGTCAACAACAACAAGGAGGACGGCGGCGACGGGTCGGCGGCGGCGGCGCCGGCGACGACGGCCGCGCCCCCGCCGTCCGCCTCGACGGACCTCGCGCAGTCGTTCCCCCTCCTCGCCGGCGCCCGCGCCTCCCTCGCCGCGGCGACGCGGGCGCGCGCCGCCGCCGCCGCGGGCCTCGAGGCCCGCAGGCACGACCTGCGCGAGCTGGGCGGGCGGCTGAAGGCCGAGCGGGGCGAGCGCGCGCGGCGCGATGCGGCCGAGACGGCGGCGGCGCTCGCTGCGCAGCGCGAGGCGGCGGCGGCGGCGCGGCGGGTGGGGAGGCCGCGCGAGGAAAGGACGGAGCAAGAGGGGGGTCTGTGCTGCCGGCAGCCGTCTATCTCGGTCGCCGAGCCGGGACAAGAGACTGGCGACGGCGACGGCGGCGGCGACGCGGAGGAGGCGCCCGCGCTGGGAGAGCGGGAGCCAAGGGGCAAACAACGCGAGCGGCGAAAGCCGCCTCTGCCGCCTCTGCCGCCGCCGCTCCCGCGCTCCCGCCCGTCCGTGCAGGCGGCGGCCGCCGACGGGCATTCTGCCGGCCCTTGCGTCAAACCCGTCGTGGCGGCGGGCCAGGCCACCGCCACAGCCGCGGCCGCCGAGACGCCCACCGCCGCCGCCGCCGCGGGCGAGCGCGCCCTGTGCGCCGAGCTCGCCGCGTGCCGCGGTCGCGTGCGGGCGCTCGAGGGCGAGCGCGACGAGCTGCGGGCGCGGGTGCGCGACGCGGCGGCGGCGGCGGCGGCGGCGGCAGCAGCGGCGCGGCGATGAGGGCGCGGGTGGGGCGGCGCCGCCTCTCTTTTTGTTGCTTCCTCTGAACGGGGGAGGGGCATATGTGTCATTGACTCCAGAAAGATACGAACGCGGCGTATTTGGCGTATTTAGTGTTGGCATCTCTATGAGCACGACAGGGCTTATGGGAGTGGGCGCAGTAGGGGGCCGCCCCCCCCCTTGCTTGCAACCCTGTTTGAGACGCGTCGCCGGAGCGAGGCGCGACGGCGGCGGCGGCGGCGGACGACAAGACGAAAACCAATCGCAGAATGAAAGGAAAAGAAAAGAGGGGCAGTGGACGGAACCTCACGGCCCGCCGGAGGACACGCGAGCGGGCGTCTTGAAGGAGGGGCGGGGCGGCTGGGCAGGCGCAGAGGCGGGCGCGGGCGCTGCCGCCGCCGCCGCAGCGGGCACGGGCGCTGCCGCCGCCGACGGGGCGGCGGCAGCGGAGGCGGCGGCGGCGACGCGAGGGCCGCCAAAGCCCTTGGTACCGCCGCGCTGCTGCTGCTGCTGCTGCTGCTGCTGCTGCTGCTGCTGCTGCTGTGGCGGCGGCGGCTGCTGCTTGATAGCAGCCTCCTGCTTCTCCGGCTGCCGGGACGCCTGCGCGGGGGCGGCGGCGGCAGCCGCCCTCGCGTCGGCAGCCCGCGGCGGCCCGGCATCCGGCGGCGCGCTCTTTGCGGCCGCCGGCGCAGGCACGCCGCTCCTGCCGCGAGAGGCCCCGCCGCCGCCGCCGCCGCCGCCCCCTCCTCCGCCGCCCCCAAACAAGCTCTCCAGCAGGCCCCCGCCGCCGCCCTGCCCCTGCGCCGGCCGCCTCGCCGCGGCCGCCCCGGCCGCCGCCGCCGCCGCCGCGCGCGCCTCGCGCCCCTCGCGCAGCAGCCGCGCGCCGTCCGCCTCTGCCGCGCCCATCATCGCGGCCGCCTGCTCGAGCGCCGCGAGCGCCGCACTCCGCGCAACAGCGACCCCTTCCTCCAACCTCAGCGCCCGCGACTCGGCGTCCGCGCACCGCCGCTCGGCCGCCCGCAGACGAAGGGTCAGATCGCTATTCTCCGCCTCTAGACGCGAAGCAGAGTCCCTCGCCTCGGCGAGCTCGAGCCGCGCGCGCCGGACCTCCTGGCGCGCGAGGAGCGACTCGGCGGCCCAGGCGGCGAGGCGGGCCTCGCGCGTGGTCTCCAAAGGGGCGGGGGCGGCGGAGGGCGCGGCGCGAGCTCCTCCGTTGGCGCCGACGCCGCCGCCGACGCCGCCGCCGCCGCCGCCGTTCCCGCCACCGCCGAAGCCCGCGGCAGAGGAGGAGGGGGTCACCAGCACCACCGCGCCGGGATTGTTGCCCCAGTTGTCGTACACCTCCACCTCGCGGTCCGCCTGCGTCACCGCCAGGACCGCGTTCGCCCCAGACTGCCACGCGCACCCGCGGCACCCCTCGCGGCCTGAGCCAGAGGCCACGGCGTACTTGTACTCGTAGGCCTGGCCTGCCGGCAGGTTGAGCTGGGCAGACCACAGGTCGCCGTCGGACCAGGCCAGCTCGGGCGCGGCGCTGAGGTTCCAGGACCCCAGGAGCGGGTGGGAGCCGACCACGCGCAGGTGCTGGCCGTACTCGACGCGGAACCGGATCCAAAAGCGCACGCGGGCGGTCGCGGCGGCGGCGGCAACGGGCGGCGGTGGCGCGAGCGTCGGCGGACCGCGGCCGGCGGCGGCGGCGCTAGCGGCGGAGGAAAGAGGCGCCGGTGCCGGCGACGGCGCCGGCGAGCGTCCCGGAACTTGTTGCTGCTGCTGCTGCTGCTGGGCCTGGCTGCCGCCGGCGGCCGCGCGCGTCGCTTGGACGGCGCGGCGGCGCGTCACGGGGGCTGATCGTTGGTTTTTGATGCAATGGGAAGAAGGGGGGGAGGAGGGGGTGAGGGAAGGGAGGGAGGGAGGATGGGGGGCGAAAAACGCTCTCTCCTCTCTTTTGCGCCAAACCCTCGCACGCCGAGGCTCCGAGCGCGCGCGCGCGGGACCAATCCGACCGGCGCCGTCGTCATCGCGGGCAATTGGAACGAGGGCGGGGGGAAAGGCGGAGAGAGGGGGGGAGAGGGGAGCGGACCGCTCACCGAAAGGGAATGGCGAATCGCGGGCGCTTGCCGCTGCCGGCCGGAAACGGGCCGCCAGCGCGCGCGGCGCGCGCAGCATGGCGCTGGAGATCTGGCGCTGGAGGCAGTACGCTTGTGGACGTCGGTCGGGGAAACGGAGAGAGGCGCGAAGCGGGGTGTGATGGGGTGAGAGGCAAGAGTTGCCCGATGCGCCGCGCGTGGAATGAGAGAAGGCGAGCGCTTGAAGCGATGATGATGGTGGACACGGCTCGTTTGTCTGTAAGACAGAGAGTTTGCAAGAGATGAGAGAGGTGCAATCGCCGCTTGGAAGAGCCAGTCGCGCGCGCCGCCGCCGCCGCCGCCGCCGCCGCCGCCGCCCCAAAAAACGCCGGCCCACCCCGGAAAAAAAAACGCCGAAAAACCTCTCTCAAACCACCGCCGCCGGCAGCTGGATGTGCGCCCCCCCGCCCCGCGTGCCCCCGTCCCCCGTGCACGCCGCCACCATGCCCGCCGCGCCGCCCAGCCTCGCCTCCCAGAGCGCCAGGCGCTCGGACAGGCGCGCCCATTCCTCGGGGCCGAACGCGCGCGGCCGCGCCGCCCGCGCGACGCTCACCTCTTTGTCGACGGCGTCGATCCGAGCGTCCAGCGCGCCCTTCGAAATCGCCCGGGCCACCCACCGCTGCACGTCGGCGTCGTCGGGCAGGTCGAGGGCGGCGCGGACGCTCGCAAAAGGGACGCGGCCGTTGGGCGCGGCGGAGGAGGCGAGCGCGAGCAGCGCGGACAGGCGGGCCTTGTCCTCTAGGAGGAGGGCGGCGGCCGCCAGCGCCGCCGGCGGAACGGGCGCGGGCGCGGCCGCCGCCGCCGGTCCGCCGCTCCCGCCGACGACCGCCGCGACGGCCTCGGGCGTGGCGGCCGCGCGGTACTGCGCCAGGTCGCCCGCCAGGGTCGCGCCCAAGAGGCGCAGCAGGGCCGCGTCCGAGGAGGGGGGGGGGCTCCCGTCGGGCGACGGCGACGGCGCCGCCGCGGCCGGCGCCGCCGACGCGAGCGCCTGGACGGCGGGCAGCGGCCAGAAATCGCACTCGATGGCGGCCGCGTCCGACAGGAAGAGGCGGCACAGCTCGCGGGCGGCGGCGCGCAGCTGCTGCGGCGCGTCCCCGGCGGCGGAGGCAGAGGGGAGGGACAGGGCGAGGGTGAGGAGGCGGCGGCGCTCGTCGCGGGTGGGCGCGTCGTCCGGGACGGCCTGCTTTTTTGTGTTTGTTTTTGGCGGGTGGGTTGTTTTGGGTGGGGTCAGGGAGGAGGGACGGGATGAGCGGCGGCGGCGGCGGCGGCGGCGGAAACAATGGCGGGAGTAGGAAAAAAGAGCGCCGCTTCGGGGAGAGAACAGAAAACACACAGGACGGGGGGGGGGGAAGAAAAGGCGCCTCAGTTTTTTATTTTGCGTGCTTGTCGATCAGCCTCCCCCCCCGACCCCCGGCCAGAAGCAAGAGGAGGGGGGGAAATATCAGCCAATGTAGATAAGGTTTTCGCGAAGAGAATGTTCGTCCTCGGCAGTCCCTTGAGTACCTGAGCGGCGAGAAAGAAAAGCATCAAAAGGGACGATCAGAGAGAGAGGAAAAAAGGCTTTCTCTTTCCCTCCGGCGTTTTGTTTGTGATTCGCAGCGGCGGCAAAAAAAAAAAAAAAAAGGGCCATAGAGAGAGAGAGAGCAAACACAAACGACGCGAAAACGCATGTCTGTCACTACGCACCCGGTTGAGCGCCGCCAGCGACAGGAACAAAGCGCGCGCGGGGCCGTCGCCGAGCGCCAGCTCGCGCCGCAGCGCGTCCCCCCGCCCCCGCAGCGAGCGCGCGAGCGGCGTCGCGAGCGCGGCGCCCGCGGCCCCGGCCAGCGCGCACGCGCGCCCGAGCACCGCCGCCTTGGCCTCGCCCGTGGGCACGGCCGCGTAGAGGGCCATGAGCGCGGCCAGGCGCGCGTCCGGGTGGGGCGCGGCGACGGCGGCGGCGGGCGCGCTCCCGGCCGTGGCGAGCGCGGCGGCGACGCGCGCCGCCAGCGCGGGCGGGTCGGCCGCGCGAGGCACGAGGTGCGCGAGCACGGCCAGCACCGCCTCGACGTCTGTTAATGTTTTGTTTGTATGTTTGTTTTTGCGTGAGCGAGAGGGAAAGAGACCCGGGCCGCGGAAGCGGGAAAAAAAGGCGGCGCCGAAAAGGGGGGGGCCGCCAAGGTCCCCGGGAAAAACGCCGACGCGGCCTCACCCTTGTCGCCGGCAGCGGGGGCCGCCGCGTAGACGGCCGGTAGCTTGGCCGTTAGCCGGTCGACGAGCTCCTCGACGCGCCCGCCTGCGATGAGGGCCTCGCACTGCGGCAGGAACTGGGCGCGCTGTTTTTGTTGTTTGGTTGTTTTCGTTTTTGTTTTGCGGGGAGAAGAGAGGGTGAGCAGACGGCGGGCGCGCGGCGGCGGCGGCGGCGGCGGCGGCGGCGCGCCGCTCGCGCGGCCGCGGGGTCCCCGGTTCCAAGAGTGTGCGCCGCCGGGATCGAGCGTCGCGCCCTCTTGGAGAGAGAGCGCGCCGCGCGTCAGCAACCTCGGATCATCTCAAGGCCTCGAGCGCGGGGCGACGCCGGAGCTCGAGACGGCGATCGAGACGGCGCTTTGGGGGAGAGCGGCAAGCCAGGCGAGAAGGAGGGAACGCACCTCGGCCTCGGGCAGGAGGCCCGCGACGTATTGCGTCACGGCGACGTGGCTGTCCTCCTCGTACGTCTCGACCAGCTGGACGGACGCCATGGCTGGCCGATCTGCTGTGGATTCGGTCCTGGAGCGCGCGCAAGTTGTTTTGGCTGCTGCTTTTTGCCTTTGGGTTCCTGATGATGGGGGCGGCGCTTCCTCCTGTTTGAGTTCTTTGGACGCGGTTCGTGTGTGTTGTTGTTGCTGGGTGATCCTGTGATGGACTGTGTGCACTCGGTGTCGTTGTTTTGCTGTGCGGTGTCGTTGTTTTGCTCCTCTCCTCTCCTTGCCCTTGGTTTCTCTCCTCTCTCGTCCTCAGCTCAAAAGACTTTCCCCCGCATCAGCTTCTCTCCGACAGGCGCCGTGCTCTCCCACTCACACCACACTCACATCGCACGCGAGCAGTACCCCACGTACACAACAAAATCACGGAGCGCAGCAAAAGCCACGAACGCTCGCAGAGAGAGAGAAGAAAAACCGTCACTCAAACAAAATCCATCATCGGCACGCGCCGGGCGCACGCCTGCGCGTCTTTGGCTGCTGTCGCCTCTCTGTCAACCACACCCTCACGCGACACCTGCCGCTGGTCCGACCCTCCTTCGTCCATCCCCGCTCCTCTTCAGTTTCGTCAAGAGAGAGCAGTGGTCCTCAAAAAATCACTCACCCCTCTCTGTTGGGTTGCCGCGCGTTGAGAGAGTCGCCGCTCTCCGCGACACATCAGCGCCATCAAACGATGGCCCTGTTGACGCGGCCCATCAGCGGCCCGCCCTCGTTCGTCGGAGCAGGACGAACAAGCAGGAGGACTCGCGGGCCCGACGGAAGCGCCGCCGCCGCCGACCGCCGGCGCGCGCGCCCCGCGGCCGCGAACGTCGCCGCGCGCGCCACGCCTGCCGGCGGCGGCGGCGGCGGCGGCGGCGGCAAGAACGGCGGCGGCGACGGCGAAAACAAAAGCAGCAAGGGCGGCGGCGTCGACTGGGACTCCGAGTGGTCGTCCTACCGCCAGCAGCCGCCCAAGCAGCAGCAGCAGCAGCAGCCGCGCCCGCGCGTCCGCCGCGTCGGCGAGCCCCCGCTCAACGGCCGAGGCGGACCCGGCGGCGGCGGCGGCGGCGGCCTCGCCGACCTCTTCGCCGGCCGCGCCAACGGCGGCGGCCGGGGCCCGCGCGGCGGCGGCGGCGGCGGCGGCGGCGGCGCGCCGCTCGGCCCCGCCCAGGCCGACCTCCGCCGCTCCGAGCGCGCGCTCCTCGACCTGTGGGCCTCGCCTGGGTTTGCCGGCGCCGGCGCTGGCCTCGCGCTCGCCGCCCTCGTGTCGCTCCTTCTCGGCGCGGGCGGCCCCCTGCCCGCGGACGAGCGCTGCACCCTTCCCTGGTGCGCGGGCGGGCGGGCGTCGGCGGCCGCCGCCCGCGGCGCCGCCGCGGGCGAGGAGGCGCTGGTCGCGGCCGAGGCGGCGCGGGCGGCGGGCTTGATGCCGAGGGCGGGGCGGGGAGCGGCGGCGGCGGTCGCGGCGGCGGCGGCGGGTGCGGAGGCGCCCGCGCTGAGGGGCGCGGCGGGGGCGGCGGCGGGCTAGAGAGAGGGGGAGAGAGAGACGGCGGGCGTGGGGGGGGAGCGGGGCCTGCCTTTTCCTCCCTCCCCTCCCCCCCCTCCACGAGGAGAGGGCAAAAAGGGCGGCGTCGTCTCGTTGTCGTTGTCGTTGTCGTTGTCGTTCTCGTTGTTGCTCTTGCGGCGGGCGGGGGGCGTCGCCTTCCTCTCTTCCCTCCGCTCGCTCGAACTCGCCCCGGATGCCTCCCCGTACTTGTAAAACACAGTCGAACACACGCAAACACACACGCACACAGCGCAACGCAACGAATCGCTCGCAGTTTGTTTTTCTTTTCCCGGCGGCGCTCTTTTTTGCGTTTCGTCCGTTTCAGCGTGAGAGGAGGGACAGGCGAGGAAATAAACAGCAGGAAGTAAAAAGCAAGCGCTTCCGCGTGTGTGTCCTTACAACACAACAAAAACACACCAGCAGCAAGATCACACAAAGCACATCATCATCATGTCATTGTCACCACTTGAACGTGGGCTGGTGCGCTGTCGCCACCGCGCCTGCGCCGCCAAGCGTCGCCCCCTCGCCGCCCACCCCCTCCAACGCCGCGCCCAAAATCCCCCGCTCGATTTTCGTCAGGCGCGCGGCCACCCGCTCGCGCGGGCAGCTCGCGCTCCCCTCGGCCAGGATCTCCAGGTCGCGCCACAAGGGTCGGGCGTACCCGGCCAGGCGCGCCGCGAGCTCGCGCGCGAGCAGGCCGCGCGCCGCGGAGTGAAGGCTGGGGTCGCGGCGGGCCGCCCCTTCCTCGGCGGCGGCGGCCTCGGCGGCCTCCGAGGGACCGTAGACGCGGCAGCCCTTGAGTTGATCCTCGGTCTGCGCGGCGGCGAGGCGCAGCCAAGGCAGGAGGGTGGGCGGCAGGGTGGGGGGCGGAGGCGGCGAGGGGGGAGAGGCGGCCGCTTCTGCCGCCGCTTCTGCCGCCGCCGCCTCTGCTGCCGCCGCTTCTCCCGCCCCCGCCGCCGCCCCCGCCCCCGCGCCCGCCGTCGTCGCCGGCGGCGGCGGCCGCAGGTCAAACTGCTGCATGGTCCCCAGCCCGGCCGCCGCCAGCGCCGCCCGCTTGGCCTTGAACAGGGGGTCGCGCGCGTCGAGCGTCGCCACCAGCGGCATGCGGTCTGCGGGGTTGTCCTCGTCGACGAATCCGTAGTTCAGGAGGAGCCTCGCGTTCGGCTGCGGCCCGCACCACGCCAGCACGGGCTGCCCGGGCGCGTACGCCCGGTCGACCGCGAGCTCGACGCACCTGCTCGTCGGGTTCCACGCGAGGAGGGCGCGGCAGCGGGAGGAGTAGGTGAGCAGGGGGGGGCCGAGCGGGACGAGGGCGAAACGGCGGCTGGGGGCCACCCCCTGCAGGTGGACCGTCGCCGCCTGCACGGCGCAGAACGCCCCTAGGAAGACGGGCCAGGGGAGGGCCTCGCTGGGCATGTCGAAGGGGTAGCGGCCGAAGAGGGCGCTGGCCTGTTGGTGCGGTTTTTCAATTTGGTGAATTTTTGTTTGTTTGTTTGTTTGTTTGTGTTGAGCGGGTTTCGTTAGTTTGGGGCGTTTTGTGTTTTTGCGCGTTTTGTGTTTTTGCGCGTTTTTTCGTCGGGGGGGCTCATTTTTCAGTTTCGGCGGCCGGCCAGCGCGCGACACAACCCACAACCCACAACCCTCCTCACCATGAACCACACCGTGTCCAGCTGGTCGTACTCGTCCCGGATGCCCGCCAGCCGCGCCTCGACCGCCCCGACCACCGGCGACCCCTGCAACAAGCGGCGCGCCTCGGCCGGCTCCCACAGAAGCGGCGAGTCGGCCCCTCCCGCGGCCGCCGAGCGCGCGCGCTGCCGGTCCAGCTCCCGGATAAAAGGTTGCCAGCGGGAGCGCGCGCCCGACTTCTTCTCGTAGGCGAGCACGAGGGACAGGACCGACAATTCGGAAAGTTTACCGGACGTGAGCTTTTCGGCGATTTCGTCCGATCCGACGGCAGAGCCGAGAGTCAGCACCAGACGCTCGGGGACGGAGAGCGCCAAGTCCCCCGGCGCGAGGGCGCGGGAGGCGACGGCGACGTCGGCCGAGGGCGCGGGCGGGGGGGGGCGGGCGACGGGGGAAGGGGGGGCGGAGGGGCCTGGTGCGCCCGCGGCGGAGGCGACGGGCGTTCCGTCGTCGGCGGGCGCTCCGTCGGCGGCGGCGGCGGCGCTCGCGGCGGCGGCCTGCGCGGAAAACGAGGCGGCGTCGGGGCAGGGGCACAGCTCGACGTTTTGCTGCGGCGCGCCGTTGCGCTCGAGCCAGGCCATGAGGGCGACGCCCGGGGGCGTGAGGTCGTCGGCGGCGGAGGACGAGGGGAAGGAGGGTCGTCGTCGGACAGGGTCGACGTGAGCGACGAGGGAGGCGGGCTGAGGGGCTCTGTCGGCCGCGGCTGGGCGGCGGCGGCGGCGGGCGGGCCGCCGCGGGCGTCGGCGGCGGAGCGCGCGGCGGCGGCGGGGCGGCGGCCGGCGCTCGCGGCGGCGGCGGCGGCGGCGGGGCGCCTCCTCATGCTGCTCGGGGGGGGCGCCGGGCGCGCGGCCCGCGGCGCGGCCGCCGGCGCCGCCGCGACGACGGGCGCCGGCGCCATCATGTGGCGGGCCGACGTCGCGATCGGGGGGCCGCCTAAGGTCTCCTCGCGGGGGGAGGACTTGATTTGACAAAAACCACTGCTCGTTGTCTTTTGATGCGCGCGCTTGTTCCGTGTGCGTGTGTTTGTAATGCTGGGTAGGGATCCGCGGATGCGTGGTTTGGTGGTGATCGTGTGGGTGTGGGGATTGTGTGAGTGTCCTCCCGGCGAGCGCGGCACGACTCGCCGAATCCCCGGCCATCTCCTGCCCTCCTCTCTGGGTCGTCCCTTTCCCTTTCCCTCTCTGTCCCTCTCTCTCTCTCCCAGCGCAGAGACAGAGGCAAACTAGCAGTACTGACAGACGTTCCAGTCATCGCGTGATTGTCCGCGCGCGCGCGCAGAGGCCAGACAAAGACCTGCTCTCGTTTCTGATGTTTTAGGAAGCAGGGAGTGTCGAGAGACGACCATCGTGTTTTCGCCCCCGCCAAGCCCTCGGCAGCTGCCTCGCGCGATGCGATGACGTCCGCCATGCACAGTCCGACGGTGGGGCCGGCGGGGGCGCAGCGGCAACCACAGCAGCAGCAGCAGGAACAGCAGCAGCGACCACAACACGCCGCGGCCGACGCGCGCGCGCCGCCGCCGTCCGCGCCCCCGCCTCCGCCGCCCTCGCGCGCCGACCCTCCCGGCGGCGGACGTCCACGGCCGCGGCAGCAGCAGCAGCACCAGCACCAGCATCAGCAGCAGCCCGGCGGCGACGTGTACGCCACGCGCGACCCGGGCCCCTCCGCCCCTTTACTGTGCGCGCTCGCGTGGTCGGCGCGCTCGGACGCGCCGTTCAGGCTGGCCGCGGGGACCTTTTTCGCCCCCAACGCGGGCGGCGGCGGCGGCGGCGGCGGCGGCGGCGGCGGCGGCCGGCAGAACGCGGTCACTGTCCTGAGGCGTTGAGTCGGATTTTATTTTATTTTCCCGCGCGCGCGCTTTTTTTTTTGTCTTGCTCTTTCTCTCTCTTTGTAGTTTGGCGATCCTTCATCACACGCACAGCTCACAAAGCACCACGTCCTCCTCCCACACACACGCACAAACACACGCGCACACACAAAACAATCAAACAAACGCGGGCACAGTTAACGAGGGCGGCGGACACGGCGGAAACGGCGGAAACGGCGGAAACGGCAACGGCGGGGGCGGGGGCGGCGGTTACTTGGCCCCCGACCGCCGCCTCGCCCCCCTGCCGCACCCGTTCCCCGCCACCTGCATCCAGTTCCTGCCCGACCGCGACCCCGCCCGGCCCGACCTGCTGGCCAGCTGCGGCGACGTCGTGCGCGTGTGGCGGCTGGGCGACGGCGGCGGCGCGGGCCCCGTGGCGGCGGCGGCGGCGGCGGCGGCGGGCGCGGCGGCCGGAGGAGACAGGGGCGGTCGGGAGGGAGCAGGCGGCGGCGGCGACGGCGGCGGCGACGACGCCCCCCTGGCCTCGAGCGTCGTGCGGGTGCTGTCCAAGCCCGCGGCGGCCGCCGCGCGCGACGGCAGGGGCCAAGCCGCCGGCCGCGCCGCCGCCGCCGCCGCCGCGCTCGCCCCGCCGTCGGCGTCCTCGTCAGCGTCCGCCGCCGCCGCCGCCGCCGCCGCCCCGCTGACCTGCCTAGACTGGTGCGGCGCGTCCGGCGGCCGCCGCCTCGTGGCCACCTCCCTCGACTGCACCGCCGCCGTCTGGGACGTCGAGGCCGGCGGCGAGCCCATCGCCTGGGTGCGCGCGCACCCGGGCGGCCCCGCGCACGGCTGCTGCTGGAGCGGCGGAGCGGGCGGCGGCGGCGGAGGCGGCGGCGGCGGCGCAGGCGCAGGCGCAGGCGGCACCGGCCTGCCGGCCTCGCAGGACATTTTTGCGACGTGCGGCGGCGGCGGCGGGGGGGACGGCGGGGGGCCCGGCTCGCGCGGGAGCGTGCGCATCTTTGACCTGCGCGACGGATGCAGGCGCGCGGCGGTGCTGTTCGAGCTCCCGCCGGACGCGCCGCAGGTTGCCTCTTTTCCGGCGGCGGCAATGGCGGAAGAGGCGGCGGACGAGGCGGCGGCGGCGGACGCGGCGGCGGCGGCGGCGCGAGGGGGAGCAGCAGGAGGAGAGGGCGGGGGGCGGGACGCGCTCGCGGCTGCCGAGCCAGGAGTGGACAAGGAGGACGATGACGACGACGATGACGACGACGACGCGTCAACGGCCAGCGACGACGAGGACGAGGAGGAGGAGGAGCAGGAGGCGGCGGCCGCGGCGGCGGCGGCACGAGCGGGCGGCGCGCCCCTCGCCGCCGCCGCCCCCCGCCCCACAGGGCATCGGCGGCGGCGCCCGCGCCACCCCCCCAGCAGCGGCGCCGGCCGCCGCGCCCGCATCCACCACGCCAACGGCAACCCCGCCGTGTCGCGCGTCGCCTGGAGCGCCGCCGACCCGCGCTACCTGGCCTGCGTGCCCGAGCGCTCGCCCGCGGCGCTCGCGCTGGATATCCGTTATCCGGCAGCGCCGCTGGCGACGCTCTGCCGCCACCGCGCCGCCGTAAACGCGGTCGCGTGGTCGCCCGCGGACGCGGCCGCCCTGGTGACGGCGGGGGACGACGCGCAGGCCCTGATCTGGGACCTGTCCGGGGCGGCGGGCGGGGCGGCGGGCGGAGGGGGGGGCGGCGCGGGCGAGGGCGGCGGCGCGGGCGCGGGCAGCGCGGGCGGCGGCGGGGGAATGCAAGGCGGCGGCGACGGCGGCGGCGGCGGCGGGGGCGGCGTGGACCCGATCCTCACGTGGGTCGGCGAGAGCGAGGTGCAGGCGCTGCAGTGGTCGGCGGCGCAGCCCGACTGGATCGCGCTGACGTGCGGGACGCGCGCGCAGATCATGCTGGTCTGAAAACACTAAAAATAAGGTTGCACGGCCCTTCGCTCTTTTCGGCGGCGGCGGCAAGCGGCGGCGCGCGTCGCCCGACGACCGCGCGCGCTCCTTTTTCTCTCCATTGCGCGCGCGATGAGTCACAAAGGCCTGAGACTGTGTTTCCTCGCTATACCTCCGAATAAAGACTCGATGCTGTCCAAACAAGGAGCCGAGCGAGCGAGCGGGCGATGAGAGACAAAACAGGGCGCCCGGAAAAACCCCGTGCGGCCTGGGGGGGCTTTTGTTCCAACAGCAGCACCCCTCTCGTCCTCTCTCCGTCTCTCGCCTCTCTCTCTCTCTCTCTCCCGCCCGATCGCTCACTGCCGGCCCCCTACCTGCTGCTGCCGCCCCCCCAGCCCCACCTGCTGCGTCTGCTGCTGCCGCTGCCACACCCGCCACCCGACAAGCGCCGTCGCCGCCGCCAGCGCCGCCGCGCCCGCGTACAGCGCGCCGCGCCGCACCGCCGCGCGCCGCGCGCGCCGGAGCGGCGTGTCGGCCTGGTGGCGCTCGGGGTGCGCGAGGGCGGCCGCGACCACGGCGTCCCACAAGGGAGACAGGCCAGAGGCGGGAGGGAAGGGAGAGAGGGGGGCGCAAGACGGCGGCGGCGCGCCGGCCGCCGCCGCCGCCGCCGCGCCGCCCTCCTCCGCCGTTGCCGCCACCGCCGCCGCCGCCGCCGCCGCCGCCGCCGCCGCCGCCGCCGCCGCCGCCGCCGCCGCCGGGAGCGAAACCGTCCCGCGCAGCGCCGACGCGGCCAGCGGCGCGGCCAGGCCGAGGGCCACGGCCGCCGCGCGCGCCTCGGCGGCCACGGCCGCGCGCGCGGCGGCGGAGCGCCGGCCCCCGCCTTTTCCCGCCCCGGTCTTGCCGCCGCCGCCAAAGCCGCCGCCGCCGCCAAAGCCGCCGCCGCCGCCGCCGTCGTTCTCGTCGCCGCCGTTGTCGTCCTCGTCAGCGTCGTCGTCGTCCTTTGCCGCCACCAGCAGGATCGGCAGGCCCTCCGCGCCCGGGCACTGCGCCAGCGCCGCCGCCAGGCCCACCGCGTGCCGCATGGACGCGGCGTCGGCCGCGTCGTAGGCGACCAGCGCCGCGTCCAGCCGCGAGACGTCGAGGCCGCACAGGCGCGGGACCTGCTGCGCGGCGGCCGCCGTGGCGGCGGCGGCGGCCGAGAGCGTGGCAGCGGCGCCGCAGGGCGCGAGCGCGGCGCCGCCGCCGCCGGCCCCGGCGGCGGCGGCGGCGGCCAGCGCGGCGGCCGCGGCCGGAGTGCCCGCCAGCGCGGCGGCGTAGGGGGCCGCGGGCGTGGCGCTCGAGGCCTCGCTGAGCAGCAGGGTGCGCTGCGGCGGCTGGGCCGGGGGCGCGGCGGCGGAGGCGGCGTCGCCCCCCCCAGGGGCCGCCGCCGCCGCAGCGGCCTGCTTTTCGCCGCTGCTCCCGGCGCCGGCCGCGACAACGGCGCTGCCGTCGGCGGCGACCGCCGCTCCTGCCGCTCCTGCCCCCGCCCCCGCCCCGCCGCCGCCGCCGCCCGTCGCCCCGACGGCCGACAGCGGGCCGCCCCGCGGCCCCGCGCGCGGGTCCACGCCCGCCAGCGCCTTGACCAGGCCGCCCTTGCCCGCGCCCAGGCCCCCGAACACGCCGCAGTGGACGACCGAGCGCGAGCCGAGCGCGCCGGCGCCGCCGCCCGAGCAAGCGGCGGCGGCGGCAGCGGCCGAGCCGGCGCCGGCGGGCGCGCCGCCGCCGCCCCCTCCTCCCCCCCTCTGCGCCAAATGGCGCGAGGCCCGGCGCCGCGGCCGCACGTCGAACAGCTCGGGGGCGCCCTCGCCGGCGCGCCCGCCCATGCCGAGGTACATCATCTGCTCGAGCGCCGCGCGCGGGTCGGACAGCGCGAACGCGCGCCACCGCGACAGGAAGGCCAGGCGGGTGAGGCCCTCTGCCTCGCCGCCGCCGCCCTCTTTTGCTTCCTCGCCGCCGCCGCCGCGCGCTGACGCGTCTTCCTGCTGCTGCTGCTGCTGCTGCTCGCCCGCGTCCTGCCCGCCCGCCCCGTCGCCCGGATCCGCGACCCGCGGCTTGTCCGCCTCGCCGCAGATGCCCTCGCCGCCGATCCCGCCGCCGCCGGCCGCCGACGGCAAGGGCGCGGCGGCGGGCGCGGCGGCGGCGGCCGCGGCAGAAACCTTGCAACCCGACGACGCCGGCCCCGCCACAAGGGGCCCCGCCCACGCGCGCAGCCGGTACGCGGGGACGGGCGCGCGGTTGAACATGTGCTCGAGGTCCGCGGGCGCCAGCACGCCCGTGCGCGACGACTCGTACACGTCGAACACGTGGCCGAGGTAGGCGGCCGCCAGCGACGACAGCTCGAGGCAGTGCTGCGACGAAAAAGCGGCGCCGGAAGAAACGGCGCCGGAGGAAAACGCGCCGCCCGCCGCCGCCGCGGGCTCCTCCCCCCCCGGCAGCGCAGGCAGCCGCGCGAGCGCCCCCCGCGCGATGCGCAGGCGCCCGTCGTAGCCAAACATGCGCAGGACCGCCCAAGTGCTCTCCAGGCGCCCGCGCGTGAGGAAGAGGGTGTGCAGGTACATGAACCCAGGGAACAGTAATCCACTAGGGCCGAGGCCGTCGGCCATCCGCTCGGCGACCATCGCCCTCACGCCGCCGAGCTCGTCCGGCGTCAGGGGCTGGCCGAAGCACAGGAACTGGAAGGTGTTGAGCTCGGCGTCGCTGAGGGCGCCGTCCTGTGTGTCGATCGAGGGATGGATGATGGATGTTAGGAGAAACGGGTGTGGGTGTTGCGTTGTGTTGTATTTTGGAGGGAGGGAGGGCGTCGTCTTTTTCTTTTTGTATTTTTCCGCTCAACAGAACAAAAGACGAAACATAAAAGGAAAAAAACAAAAGAAACAAAAGAACTCACCCCGTCCGTGTCGCACATCAGAAAGATGCGCAGCAGCGCCTTGACGCACGGCGTCGTTAGCCTCCCCGTCGCCGCGTCCAGCAGCGGCGCCTTTGGATAGAGGACGCATTTGGCCGCGTGGTAGAAGCAGTCCTGCGCGCCGCGCAGCTGCCGGGCAGAGGTGCGTATGCTCACCTCGACGGCCGGGTGGGCGCCGATGAGCTGCTCGAGCGCCTCGCGGATCTGTTCGACGGGCAGCGCGTCCTCGGCGTCGGCCTTGCAGCAGGCGACGACGATGGGCGGCAGGAGCGAGGGCGGCGGGCGGGCGGCGGCGGCGCTGGCGTCGTCGCCGTCCTCGCCGCCGTTGGCCGCGCCGCCGCAGCCCTCTTCTCCCGCTTGTCCTCCCGCCTGGCGCATGCGGGCGAGGAGGGGCAGCCAGTGGGTGCCGAGGCGGTCGAGCGTGGCGCGGCGCGAGGCGTCGAAGCACAGGACCACGGCGTCCGCCGCGCGCACGGCCGCCGCCACGGCCGCGCCGCCGCCCGCGCCGCCGTCGCCGCCGCTGCCGTCCGCGCCGCCGCCGTCCCCGCCGCCGCCCGCGCCGCCGCCGCCGCCCGCGCCGCCGCCGCCGCCGCCGTCCTCGGGCCGCGACGGAGTGTCGACCACCAGGAGCTCGGCGCCCTCGGGGCACAGGTCCGGCGGGAAGCGCGTGACGGGCACGGTGGGCGGCGGGCTGTCGGAGAAGGCCTCGGCCGCTGCCGACGTGATCAGAGAGGTGCGGCCGACGCCCGCGTCGCCGACGACAGCGATGACGATGCGGCGCGGGCCGCCGGCGCCGGCGCCGTTCGGGGCGGGCGTTGCCGCCATCCCTCGCTCTCTGGTTCTTTTTGTGAAAGCAGTTTGTGAAAGCAAGGGGGGACGACGCTCGTTTGCCTCTCTTTGCCTTGGTCTTTCCGATCGGTGCAAGGGGGCTCGGCGTGCTAAAGGAGAGGAAGGAGGGGCGTCGGGCGGCTCTCCTCCTCTCGCGCGCGCTCCGTGTGGCTGCGTGCTTGGGCGCGCGCGCGGCGATTCAGACGGTCAACGTACGTCGCCGCGCGCGTTTGCTTGTCTCGGTTGCGACGGGTGGAAAATGATGGGGCCAAAGAGAGTCCCGAAAACTTTTTGTTGTTGTTGATTTCCGACGGAACGATGGGATCGACTGATGCGTCGCGACGACGGGCTAGGGAAGGGATGAGAGATGCGATGGGGGACCTCGATTGGCGTGTTCTGTCTCGTCGTGTGAAAGAGAGAGCTTGTTGACGCCTTCTGCTTTCAAAGGAAGAGAGCTCAACAGAGCTCAACGGAAATTAAAAAACCAACACTTCGGCAATCGCCCGTGAAAAACGAAAGCGCGACAATAATGGAGGCCTCCAATCAACCATCGCCACCCTCATCAGCCACCACCACCCCCCTGGCCCTCGCCGTCTTCGCCCGCCTGCCCGTCGCCGGGCGCGCAAAGACGCGCCTCGCCGCCAGCGGCGCGGGCGCCGAGGGCGCCGCCGCGTTTTACCGCGCGTCGGCAGAGCACGCTTTCGCGCAGGTGGCGGCGGCGGCGGCGGACGCAGGGGCGCCGTGCGTGCTGCGCCAGGTCCACTGCTCCGAGTCGGCCGAGTGGGGGGCGGTGGAGGCGTGGGTGAGGGGGGCCGGCGGCGGCGAGGGCGGGAGCGGAGAGGGCGGCGGCGCCCCGGCGGCCGAACCAGTTCCAAAAGCAGAGGCGACGGCAGAAGCAGCAGCAGCGGCAGCAGGCGCGGTGTGGTCGCGCTTCTCCGGCGTCGTGGCGCAGGTGGACTCACTCGACCTAGGAGAGCGCATGCGCGCGGCCTTGCACTCGGCGGCCAGCGACGCGGCGGCGGCGGCGGCGGCGGCGGCGGCGGCGGCGGCCTGCAGCGGCGGCTGCGGCATCGGCATCAGCGGCCAAAGCGCCCGAGCCTCCCCGCCCTTCACGCACGTGCGCGCGATCGTGATCGGCACCGACGTGCCGGGGCTCACGTCCCGCGTGCTTGAGCTCGCGGCGGCGCTGCTGGAGGAGGGGCGGGGGCCAGAGGCGGCGACGGCGGCAGCGCCCGGGGAGGGCGAACGCGGCGCCGCCGGCGCCGCCGCCGCGGCCGACGGCGCGGCCGACGACGCGGGCGCCCCTCTCGACGCCGTCTTTGGCCCGGCGGCCGACGGCGGGTACTACCTCGTGGGCGTGCGCCTGCCCGTGTCTTGGGTTCCCGGGCGGCGGCGGGCGGGAGAGGCAGCGGCAGAGGGGGAGCCGAGGACAGGCGCGCCGGCCACAGCCGCCGCCGCCGCCGCCGCCGCCGGCAGCGCCGCCGCCGCAGCCGCCCACCTCGTCCCGTCGGTCGCGCCTCCCCCATCCGCCCTGTTCCGCGGCATCGAGTGGAGCACGCCGACGGTGCTGAGGTGCACGCTGGCGGCCGCGAGGCGCGCGGGCCTGCGCGTCGACCCGCGGCCGGACGAGCAACAGGAGGAGGAGGCGGGCGAGGGCGGAGCGACGGCGGCGGCGACGACGGCGGCGGCGGCGGCGGCGGCCGTGCCCGCGCGCGCGGCGCGCGCGACATTGCCCGTGCTGCGCGACATCGACACGCTCGACGACCTGCGCGCATGGGTGCGCGAGGAGGAGGAGGGGGGGCACCAGGATCCGTCTGAAGAGGGCGGCGGCGCAGGCGACCGCCCGCCGGGCGGCGACGCCCTCGTACCGTCGGCGGCGGCGGCGGCGGCGCGTCGGTTGCGCGAGGCCGCGGCGCAGTTGCTTCTTCGTTCGTGAGCTCTTTTCCGGCGTCCCCGCGTGAATGACGACCTCGCCCGTCACAGGTAGCTCTTAATCACGCACTAGCACTGGATACACGCACACATTTGATCTCTTCGCGTCGCCCTCCCCTTGTTCCTCACCATTGATCCGCGCAACAACAACAGCTCCCAACGGCCAGTTCCAATCGCCTCACAAAAAAAGAAACCATTGCGCGCCCGGCCGCGTTCCACCTGGCAGCGGCGCCCCACCCGCAGCAGCAGCAGCAGCAGCAGCAGCAGCAGCAGCAGCAGCAGCAGCAGCAGGCCCCAAGCAGCATGAGGCGCGCGTCCGCCGCCCTCTTTGCGACGGCCCTGGTCGGCCTTCTGGCGACGGCCGCGTCGGCCGCGCTCGCGACCGTGCCACCGCCGACGCCGACGCCGACGGCCGCGCCCGCTCGCACCGTCGCCGCGGCCGCCGCCGCCCCGCCCAAGGCCCGCCCAAATCTGCCCAGCGCCCGCCTCATGCCCGCCGTCGTGGTCGTCGGCGACGGCCTGACCGAGTCGTCCTTCTCGAGCGCCGACGGCTTCGGCGCCTTACTGGCTAGGCAGTACACTCGCCGCGCCGACGTCCTAAACCGCGGCTTTGGCGGATTTTTGACGGAGTGGATCGCCGACCCGCGGACGATGCTGCCCTCCTTGTTTCCCCCCGCCTGTGAAAACCGCACGATCCTGGCGGTCGTCTTTTTGGGCGTGAAGGAGTCGGTGACCGAGAGCGCGAGCGCGGCGTGGGGGCGGCCCTACGTGTCGCCAGAGGCGTTTGAGGCGGCCGTCGACCGGATCGTCGGCGGCGCGCTGGCCTCGGGCGCCCGCCGCGTGGTGCTGGTGACGCCGCCGCCCGTGTGCGACGTGCTCTGCAGCAAGGCCGGGACGGATGTGAGCACGCTGGCGCGCAACACGGCCAACTCGCGGCGGTACGTGGAGGCGCTGGGGCGGGTGGCGGGCAGGAGGGACACGGAGAAAGCGGCGGCAAGCGCGGGCGCCGGCGGGCAAAAACAACCTGCCCCGACAGCTGGCGGCGGCGGCGGCGGCGCGACAAAGGTGCGCTTGCTCGACATCTTCTCCGCCTGGCCCCGCGACTTCCCCGAGGACTGGCCCGCGCGCTACCTCGCCGACGACCGCCTGCACCTCAGCCCGGGCGGGCACGCGCGCCTCTTGAAAGACCTGACCGCGCTGCTGTCCGCGGAGATGGCCGATGTTGCGCCTACGCCCTTTTCCGCGGGGCAGTCGCCCGCGGACCGCGCGGGGATGCTGCCCCTGTTCTGGCCGCACATGGACGACGTGGACATGCTGGACCCGGCGGCGGCGTTCGACCGGGCAGCGGGCCCGGGGGCGGGGGCGTGCGCGGCGGCGGCCGGGGCGGGGGAGCGGGACGGGCGGCGGTCGCTGGCGGGGGAGGCCGGGGGCGGCGGCGGGGAGGGGCAGGCGAGCGGGGCGGCGGCGGGGTGCTCG
>Ga0335398_10003001_pt1 | contig 25442 bp, 22 predicted proteins | sample BON03_FD_205742 | JGI IMG/M metagenome (GOLD analysis project Ga0335398, IMG submission 205742) | Freshwater microbial communities from Lake Bonney liftoff mats and glacier meltwater in Antarctica - BON-03 (spades assembly) (version 2) | ecosystem: Environmental > Aquatic > Freshwater > Ice >... | reverse complement strand
ATTTCCGAGGAGTTGAGAGACGTCATTGGCTGCGGCAAAACTGGGAATGGCCGAAGATGCGCTCCAAACACAATGGCAGTAGAAAAGATCACATCAACCCCATGGGATCTTTGAAGAGCTTCTTGCCGAAGGAACCTCCAAGGGAGGCATATATCATCTGCATCCATTCTTGCTATATATCCAAAACGCGCATTGGCCAACCCTTCGTTTAGCTTTTCTGAAAGGGAACTGCCGTCGACAACAGTGAGTAACCGCACACGTTTGTCAACGAATCCAATTGCGATAGCTGAGGTGTTGGAATCCGATTCTTCCACAATCACGATGACCTCACTCGGGCCTCTTCCGAGCTGGTTTAGGCAGCTCTCAATAGCGAGCCTCAGCGAATCCTGCGCTCTTCGGGCGGGTAGTAAAACAGAAAAACTCAGCTTATGAGTATTTGCAGATTTCATTCATTCCCCTTCCAGGGAAACCGATAACCACTTTTCCATGAGTGAACCTACGAGTTCCTCACCTGTTGCGGTGGCGAGTTCGAAGTCATTTTTTCGAACCGTCCCAGAGGTCTGATCAGTTTTCCATGCAAGCTCTTCATTAACGTACAACTTTGATTCTGAATTGAACCTAAACATCATGCTTTTTACCAGACTCAAAATTGACGTTGTCTCTGATGCCCCAACCAGAGGCGTTGCGGAGGAAGGGATAATTAGGCCCGAGAGAAGACCTGTCACGAAACCTGCGAACTGTTCGTAGTGAAGGTACTGCCGTACTTGTCGAGTGCCGTGAATTGTGAAATCGGATCCCGTTCTTACAGCTTCGAGTAGTTGTCCCAACAACATATGGGAGGGAGGTCGCGCGCTGCCAACCAGCGTGTGGGTCCTTAGGTGAGTCCATCCAGGCAATTTCCAGTCAGCCGCTTTGACCGAGAGTCGATACTTTGATGAAATGTACCTGTTATCGAAGGCGATGCCTTCTAGGGCAGTTCCGATGGTAAGAAATTTCATAGACGCCCCATTTTTGGACAGCTGCTCAATTCCCTCTATTGGGATTTCGTAATTTAAGAAATCCAGAGTCACTTCTGAAAGAGAAGGATCAATCGCTGCCCCACTAAAAACAAAAACATCAAACTCAGAGTCAAGTGAATTCCAAAACTGGATTCTTTTTCGGCTGGACATGGAGCTGATTTTTCTAAGCGAAAATAAATGGTGATCGAGCCCAGACTGGGATAAGGACTCAGCAAGATAGCCGGAAAGACTGCTATTCTGTCCAATCAGCGCTACCTTGCTCATATTTTGTATTCTACAACCAGAGCGGCCCGACTCTTATCAAGAACAGATATGGGAGAACGATAACTTAATCCCCTAGGCCTCTTTTATTATCCTGTAGACGACCCGCACTTAGAGCAAGGCCCTTACCAGACTTTCCAAGGGGCCGCTCCTGCTTCCCAGAGACCATTTAGCATTTTGTATTCTCTAAACGTATCCATCGGTTCCCAAAACCCAGTGAAGGGGTTCACCGTCATTTGACCCGCACCTGCGAGTCGGTGTAACGCACCATCCTCAAGCATCTCACCTTGCTCTAGGTGGTCAAAAACCTGTGGCTCGAAGACAAAGTAGCCCATGTTGATCCAATCCTCCATCTTTGGCTTCTCTCGGAACGCCAGGACGGTACCTTGATTGTCAAATTCGACAACCCCGTACCTATTGGAAGGCTGTGTGACTGTCATGGTGGCGAGCTTACCCGAGTCTCGATGGGTTTTTTCCAGTAGACCCAGGTCTATTTGGGCGAGACCGTCTCCGTAAGTGCAGTGAAATGCCTGGTTTCCAATAACCTCTTTTGCCCTTAGAAGGCGTTCGCCCGTAAGTGTCTCTTGCCCTGTATCTAGGACAGTGATTCGCCAATCTTCGGAGTGCCCTGAGAGGTACTCAATGCTTGCATTCTCACCAGTTGTAATTGTGAAATCGCGAGAATGTAAATCTAGGTTTGAAAAATAAGCCTTTATGACTTCGGATTTATACCCGGAAAGAATGACAAAATCCTTGATCCCATGGTGGCTATAAATTTTCATTAAGTGCCAGAGCACTGGCATTCCGCCTATTTCGACCATTGGCTTAGGCTTTAGATCTGTTTCCTCGCGCATTCGAGTGCCTAGTCCACCCGCAAAAATAACCGCCTTCAAATTCCCGCCTTTCATCCTCGTTCTTCAAGGTACCGTATCCTTAAGATGAAGAGCCAGAAAAAGGGAGTGTGACTATTTTTTTTCTCCAAGAACGTCTAAATTCAAAGTTTTTGAGATTTGAGACGCTTTCAAGCAGGAGTATGTGGGCTTTCATCGCTCCAACCATCTATCCTTCTCTTGAGTTACGGTCATACACCCGAGCGAATGCCGAGCAAGAAGCGTCGGCTAAGCATTGAGATCAGTATTTCTAACTGGACATACCGGCTTCAAGGGAGCTTGGTTGGTAGCTCTCCTAACGCACCAGGGGTACGAAGTCCACGGGTTTAGCGATAAAGCAAGACCCAACTCGCTTTATGAACGAGCACGCTTGAGCGAGCTCATGTCCAGTGAAGAATTTGGTGATGTGCGCGATTTCCAAAGGCTTCAAAATGCAATCTCTAGGTCTAATGCTGAACTCGTTGTCCATTTCGCGGCTCAACCACTTGTCCTAGAGAGTTATAAAAATGCTAAGGACACGTTCGAAATTAACATAAATGGAACTCTTAACACACTCGAGGCAAGTCTAGGCGCTGGGTGCGAGAAGGTTTTGATCATAACGACGGACAAGGTTTACAAGGACATCGGATTACAGAGAGGCTACTCTGAACAGGATTCTCTGCAGGGCTGGGATCCATATGCTGCTTCCAAGGCAGCGGCGGATATTCTTGCTCAAAGTTGGCTCGAGCTGCACCGCGATGCAATGAGAGTAGATGTGGCTCGAGGCGGAAACGTTATTGGCGGTGGTGATGATTCTGAATTCAGGCTGGTGCCAGACTTAGAAAAGGCAATTGAAAGCGGGACCTCTGTTCAGTTGCGAAATCCCAATCAGGTGAGGCCATGGCAGCACGTTCTGGATTGCCTTGACGGGTACCTAAAAATTCTGTCAAGTTCATCTGGGCCTCTAAATACATGGAATGTTGGACCCTCCAAAAACGACCCCCCGCGCACGACTCTAGAGTTCACCTCAATTTACTTGGATGCCAGGGGGGCCGCTGTAGACGTAATTAAATCAGTAGCGGCTCAAAAAGAGACTGCTTTTCTGAGACTCGACTCTGAACAAATTTTTAGAGAGTTCGCTTGGAGCCCAAAGTGGGAGTCCCGCAAGGCGATAGGCCTAACTGGCGATTGGCACCGAAGAGTGCAATTCGGAGAAGACCCGCTCGCGGTTACTAGAAGTCAAATCGAAGAGTATTTATCGACGAAAGTAGACTAAGTCTTTGAATTCGCGAAATTGGAACATCGCGACGAGTCGAATGGATTTGCAAAGTGGCTGTCTAAAGATCCGATCGCCAAGTTGCTTCCAAGGAAACGTGAACACGTGGACCCAAGACGGAAGTTTAAAAGCAGAACTCTCTCGAATTGAATAATGAGCGGAACTGTATGGAATGGACTTTAGATACTTCAAGTATAAAAGACTATTCGAGTAGGCTGGAGGGGTGTCGATGGAGGCACCATAGGCGAACCACCAGTCCGAGGAGAGGTTGGACGTGAAACAACTAATGGATTTCGAAACTGTCTCTTCGAAATGACAGCTTGAATAAAATCCAAATAATAAATTGCAGACCCAGTAGTTATTGGCTGCGAAGCGCTCCCTCTCTGGACCTGATGATAGCGCGGCGAATTGATGAAAGTCGACCGTTTCCAGCTCCCCGTACTCTGAGAATCCTCGAACCAGACCGCAAGCCATCAGCGCGGAAGACTCGCTCATGAGTTTCAGCGCGGACTCAAAATAAAGCTCTCCTCCCAGCTTGTCGTCCGCAGCCAAGAATTGCACAAAATCATGACTACATGACCTGAGAGCCCACTCAATCGTGCGCTTAAAATTATCGTGAATAGGAACAGGACTACTGAAAGCGTTGACTTTACACCGAGGATCTTCGCGCACGATTTTATTTATTAGCTCCGAGGTGCCATCCTCCGAGGCATTGTCACCGAAACAGAGGGTCCAGTTTGTATGACTCTGATTACGCAGAGAAACATACATTTCATATACGCGGCTGACTTCATTTCTCACAGGGGATATTATTAAGACGTGCTGATTGCCTACATTGAGAAGATTCACCACCCTAGTGTAACCTTCTGGAATGAAGAGGACTTGCAAAGTAGAGTTGGTTGGAGGGCTGGGCAACCAGCTATTTGGGGTTTCCTTCGGAAGGTACATCGAGCACAAATTCGATTTCGAGGTTGAGTTTCTAAGATCTGAAAACGTATCCAAAAACAACAACCACGGGCAAGACCTAAGAGGCATTTCTCTTTTCGGTAAACAAGTTACCGCAAAGAGCCTGACTTTTTTCCAGAGAGCGCGGTTATTTTTATCTCAATACGGACTCGGAGCTCTTGTAAACAGTGCTCATGAATCGCGTTTGGTGTTGGATAATTTCCGGCCCAGGGCAGGCATGCTGATAAGGGGCTACTTTCAGAGCCCCGAACCTTTCAACTATCTGTCGTCAATTGGTGCTGGACTAGTGGAGCAGACTTCTGGAGCGAGTCAACCGTCTCGGAAAACCGCCAAAGCTGGCTCCCTAGGAAGGCTCGCATGCATCCACATGCGTTTCGGCGAGTACAGGATAAAGCTAGGATATGGCACCCTCCCCTTTGAATATTTTGAGCAAGCCTGCGAGGCTGTCCTTACGCTTCATCCTGGAGTAGAAGTCTTCTATATATTTAGTGATAGCTCAGAAGATGCCGATCACATGCGACTACGCCTAGGCGAACGATTTCCTAAAGTGCAGTTCGAACTCTCAAATCATGGTGAAGATTCAACAGCCGTAGAGGCCTTGCTCGCCATGTCTCAGTTTGACGTGATGGTGATCGCCAATTCAACATTCTCTTTCTGGTCCGCGATTCTGGGGTCATCAGATAAGACAGTGATATACCCAAGACCCTGGTTCATGGACTCCAACATTGCAGTCCCCCAGATCCCGAAGAGCTGGCACGAGTGCTCTTCTGTCCCTGGAGGATTGAGTCCCGGTTGAAACTATATTTCTGGATAGTCGAAGCTGAAGAGCAATCATTCAGCATTCTAAACTTACTGGCAATAGGGTTAGGAGAAACTGAATTTTAATCCTGGTAGCGGGACAAAACACCGAGAGGCACGACAACACACTCCGACTAAGTATTTTGGAATTGGGACATGGTTTGGTAAACGAGGTTTCAGAAATTCCGGAGCTAATCCTTTGCTTTGATTGGAAAAAGTCCCATGAACAGATTCTTGAAAAAGCTGATGCTTGGGGCATACCAGCTATTCTTCTCAAATTTGAACCTCATATCGTAATCAAAGGCCACCTAAATCCGAAAATAGACTCCAAGTTCGCCAGGGTAATAGAAGTTGGAAGAGCTCACTCGGGCTCTCCGGTCATTTGGCCCCAAAACTGGAACCTAAAATATTTTGACAATAAGAAGAGGCTTCATCGAGCGGTAGCGGTGAGCGGGAACAAGTTTTCATTTATGCGCGGTGAGCTGTACTCCTTGAGGGCGAGAGCCTATGGGGTTGTAAATTCCCTGGATGTATTTGGTACGGGCTGGGACAATTCAATTTTCACCAATTTAAAAAAACTATTGAGGGAGTTCCAGCTAGCACTGGCGGGTAAAAGTTCGGCGTTGACCTTTGCTTGCATAAACAGTGCACGCATCAGGCCGCTCAGTTCACTGGGGCCGGTGGATGACAAGTTAGAGGCAATTTCGAGATACAAAGTCTCTCTAGTGATTGAAAATACCTTGGACTACATGACTGAGAAACTTGTGGACAGCTTGCTGGCTGGAACAATTCCAGTATATGTAGGCCCACCAGTTGAAATATTTGGAATTCCTAAAGACTTGGTTGTTGCAGCAGACCCAAGCGTCCAGGGCATTACGACTGCTCTGATTCGGGCTATGGAGATGAATCATCAAGAATGGCAAGAACGAGCCAGAAACTGGATTAGCAGACCTGGAGTCAAGGAGTCATGGGGCTTACTTGGGGCTATGGACTCAATTTTGAAATTGGCTGAGGAAGAAATTGGGTCTCGGTAGAAGCTGCATTCTTCTGCCGTTTGCCTAGAATCTCCAATTGAATGTGTCCAGGTAATCTGGATCCTTGCAAAGAGCCAAGTCGGCTGTTGTCATTCTTTCGGCCAATTGCAAAGCGGATGTGTCGGAGGTCCAGTTTGTGTAGCGATTGATTTTCGAAGAATCCCCAACCAGTGCATCTACCTCAGTAGGTCTCAAGTAAATGGGGTCAATCTCCACGAAGTCCGACCAGGCTAAATCGAGTGAGCCAAAGGAGGCGTCTAGGAAGTCCTTAACTGTCGCCGCAATACCGGTGGCAACCACAAAGTCATTTGGCTCGTCCGATTGAAGCATTAGCCACATTGCCTCGACATATTCTGGAGCGTATCCCCAGTCTCTTATTGAATCAAGGTTGCCAAGAAATAATTTGTCCTGCAGCCCTAGCTTGATTCTCGCAGCAGCGCGAGTGATTTTCCTAGTCACAAAGGTTTCGCCTCGTCGCGGGGACTCGTGATTGAACAGAATTCCATTTGTGGCAAATAACCCATAAGCCTCGCGGTAATTCTTGGTCATCCAGTACGAATAGACTTTCGCGGCACCGTAGGGACTTCGTGGATAGAAAGAGGTCTCTTCATTCTGGGGAGGCGGGGTCGCTCCGAACATTTCTGAACTTGACGCTTGGTAAAACTTTGAGTGCCGGCTTACCATCCGGATTGCTTCAAGAATTCTGATTGTCGCTAGTCCAGTGACATCCCCCGTTTGCTCTGGCTCATCGAACGACACTCTAACGTGAGACTGGGCAGCTAGGTGATAAATTTCATCTGGTTGGATTGTTGCGAGTAAAGTCGTCAGGCGAGACGAGTCTGACATGTCTCCGTAGTGCAAGATGAGCGTTTTGCCCTGTGTGTGAGGGTCCTGGAAGAGATGGTTGATTCGTTGTGTGTTGAAGGTCGACGCTCTCCGAATGATGCCGTGAACTTCGTAACCCTTTTGCAACAAAAACTCTGCAAGGTAAGAGCCGTCTTGTCCGGTAATTCCTGTTATCAGTGCCTTTTTCAACAAGTCTCCCTAATTCCTACAACTAAACTTAGTGTAACGATTCTTATAAATTGGGAGGATGCTTTTTGAAGGTGATTGTAACTGGCGCAGCTGGAATGCTGGGCAAAAGCCTACTCAAAGAGATAGATTCAATGTCAGAACATACCGTAGTTGGCTTATCAAGAGCCGACCTAGATCTTCGAGACTCAAGGGTCCTGAGGGGCATTTTGCGAACCGAAAGCCCTGATGTTTTGATTCACGCTGCCGCCAAGGTTGGAGGAATTCAGGCAAACATCAATAGCCCCTTCGAGTTCCTGGCCCATAATCTGAGCATGGACACAAACGTTATTGAATCCTGCATTTCGGAGGGGGTACCGAATTTGCTCTACATTGGCAGCAGTTGCATGTATCCAAAAGACTACCGTCAGCCATTACTGGAGTCTGATATTTTTGCGGCACCCTTGGAGCCCACTAATGAGGGTTACGCTATCGCTAAAATTGCGGGCAGTAAGTTGTGCGAGTATGCGTCTCATTCATTTGGCCTAAATTATCGAACGGTAGTTCCGTCGAATCTCTATGGTCCGGGAGACAATTTTAAGCGCGGATCCAGTCACCTAATCGCGTCAGCAATTAGCAAGGTCCATGAAGCCAAACTGGCAGGGGCTTCAGAGATTGAAGTCTGGGGCTCAGGGTCGGCCCGCAGAGAATTTACCTACACAAAAGACCTTGCATCCTGGGTTGCAGCAAGTATCGTCCGAATGGAGCAACTGCCGACATTATTAAACCTTGGCTTTGGTTCAGATTATTCAATAGATGAGTTTTACATTGCAGTGATGGCTGCAGTGGGTTACGACGTCGAGCTTGCTCACGACCTTTCAAAGCCTGAGGGTATGAAGTCAAAACTAATGGACTCGTCTAAGGCTTCTGATCATCACGGTTGGAAACCGGACACGGATCTCGCGACCGGACTCAAAAATACATACATGTGGTTCTTGGAAAGTCAGCACAAAAATGACAGAATATAGATATCCTCTAGCGACAACTACCTGGGATGACGCAGAGATAAATGCAATGCAGGAAGTTATTGCTGACCGAAGCTTCACCATGGGTAAGAGGGTACGAGGGTACGAGTCAGGATTCGCGGACATGTTCGGCTCAGTTCACGCTGTTATGTCAAACTCGGGAAGCTCTGCCAATCTTTTGGCACTAGGGGCAATGAGGTATTCATCCCATGGTCAGGACACTTCGAAGGACGAAGTAATAGTGCCCGCTGTTTCATGGAGCACAACATACTACCCAGTCACTCAGATGGGATACACACTAAAATTTGTCGACATTGAACTTGACACACTCAACGCCTCCGCAGCAAGCATCGAAGCGGCAATTACTAACAAAACTGCCGGAATACTCGCGGTAAATTTATTGGGTAACCCTTCCGAATTGGATCGGCTGAGAGAGCTGGCAGATCTTCACAAAATATTCTTGATTGAAGATAACTGTGAATCCCTTGGCGCAAAGCTAAATGGAAAGATGTCAGGAACGTATGGAGATATTGGCACCTTCAGTTCATTTTTTAGTCATCACATTTCCACAATGGAAGGAGGCATGGCAGTAACCAATAATCTTGAGCTAGCGCAAGTGATGACCAGCCTTAGAGCTCACGGCTGGACTCGAGAGTTGCCCGACAAGAATCATGTCCTGGACAAGTCCGGCGAACAATTTGACGACCTGTTTCGTTTTGTCCTTCCCGGATACAATCTGAGGCCATTAGAGTTGGCGGGGGCGATTGGCTCTGAGCAGCTGAAAAAGGTGAACAAAATTGTTAACGGAAGAAGAGTCAACCATTCAAAGTTCGTAAGACTCATGGAACAATTTCCTACGATTGGGATTCAGGCCGAGACTGGGGAGAGCTCTTGGTTCGGATTCTCCTTGATGTTAACAGGAAAATTTTCAGGTGATAGGTCGAACTTGGTGGAAATTCTTTCGAAGCACGGAATCGCATGTCGGCCAATTGTTGCGGGGAATTTTACAAGAAATCCCGTCATGAAGCACCTCAAGCACGCACCTATTCCTGCCTTGCCGAACGCGGATGACGTGCACGAAAACGGACTGTTTATAGGAAACCACCATTACGAGATGACGGAAGAATTCACCTTGTTAGAAACTGCTCTAAAGGCTTTTTACAGGTAGGCATACGAGGTTGTTATAAATAGACGTCTAGAGCTAATGGACGCGCCTAGATTCTGACTGTGCCGAGTGGGAGATTTTCTTCCAGCCAAGAATATGTCGAAAAGATTCCCTCGGCCAGGTCTATCTTTGGTGACCAGCCCAGCCTCTTGATTTTTGATGAGTCCTGCAATTTTCTAGGGGCGCCATCAGGCTTACTAGGGTTAAAGACTAGGCGGCCTTTGAACCCCGAAGTCTTAAGTATCAACTCTGCCAATTCCGCTATCGATATTTCTTGTCCGGAGGCGATGTTCATAGATTCGGGGCTGTGGTATTTGGCCTCAATTAGGCTAATGCCGCTTGCCAGGTCGTCCACATGGGTGAATTCTCTCATTGCTTTTCCTGTTCCCCAGACTTCAACAGTCGAATCTCCGTTTTGAATAGCAAGAAAAAATTTCATCATTAGAGCCGCCATCACGTGGCTGCTCTGCGACGCGAAGTTGTCTCCTGGTCCGTAAATGTTTGACGGTATGATCGAAACCCAATCTCTTTTCTCCTGAGCAGCGTAGGCCTTTATCATCTCCATTCCTAGGAGCTTAGCTATGGCGTATGGTTTCGTAGTCGGCTCCATGTCGCCAGATAATAAGTCTGACTCCTTCAAGGGAAACACGGCCTCCGCCGGGTATACGCAAGCTGAGGACAGAAACACCAATCTTTCTACGGACGCTTTGCTCGCGGCAGCCATGAGGTTTGTTTGCATCAAGGCGTTATCGACCATGAAAGTGGCTGGAGCATCCATGTTTGCCTTAATCCCGCCAACCCGTGCGGCTGCCATTAGCACAACGTCAGGCTTTTCTTTCGCAACAAACCTCTCAACTTTTGCAGAGTCCAAAAGGTTTAGATCGGCAGAGGTGGTAGATACAACTTCCACATCCAGGACTGATTCGTATGCTCTTATGAGCGCAGAGCCCACAAGTCCGGTACGACCTGTGATAAGTACTTTTCTCATTTGAAAAGTTTAACATATCTTTATATGATCACGACCAAAAGCACTGAGAATGTGTGCGGGGCAGTTCACCGATGACGATTATTCAAGCTCAAGAACCGTTCCCTATTTCGGTGAGTTCTTGGCCAACGTTAGTTCAGCCGCGCTTTGTTTCGGCTTTTGTGTGTTTTTGCTTGGGTGAGGTTTCACTGTGATTGGGAAGATCGCCCCTCAGCCTGAGAGAAATGATCAACCAACGGGCCAAGTCGTTCGCCGCTCACTATGTCTTGACAGGTCCTTCTCTATGAAGGCGAATTGCCTTGTTTATTTTGTCGTTCAATAAAAAGGTTCACTTTTCAGTGGAAGTAGCAATGACAGGGGGGAACGATCTGATTTGGCAGACAGCATCTTGACAGCTTTTCAGGCTTGGCTGCGCCGAAACGAAGAAACACGCTGCGGTTACGAACTGAAAATTCTCAAATAGCAGTTTTCCAAACTAAGGTGCCCTAACATAATGCCGCGGAGAGAGCCCTTCCTCCATGGGTTTCGTTTTTTTCTAGGGTCAACCTCTAGTGCCTTGGGGACGTCTTAAGCATAATGAACCTATAAATTTTCCATCGAAGCTCGAAGACCATTGAGAATATCGAACCGTCAATAAGTGAAGGAACCAACAGCCGAAATTTAGAGAAATTAGATATCGTCACACTAAATTCGTTTCGAGGGACGTGCTGGAGTCTCATTTTCTCAGACGCAAGATAGCGCCGGGCTCCTAGGGGGTCCGGCGTTTTCGACATGGCATCGATTTTGTCTAAGTCCTCCGGTCCGTGGACTCTAAGAACATCAGCGATGATGTCGTAGGCACATGAATTGGAGCATATAACAGGAAGCCCCTGAGCTGATGCCTCCAGCCCGACAGTCGAATTTTCAACAACAACGACATCGGAGTAAGAAATCAGATCGTAGGTGCTTACGGAACTAGCCGGCCACACGATGTAAAATTCAGGATTGTCGCTTTTGAATCTTCGAATTTTATTGATTTCTCTATGCGCAGCAGCAGGGTTCTTGTTTAATAGGTTGGGGTGAACTCGGAGCACTGGGGTCAAATTTCGCGACTTGAGCTTTCTCCAGATTGATTGAAATGCTTCATATTGGTTGCCCCACGAAGCCTCTCCCCATTCTAAGTCTACCGAGTCCGTTTCGTCTGATGAGCTTGTTGCGAAAAGGGCCAAGGAGTCTCGAGGACCCTTCCAGGCGTTTTTCGATTCAGACCATAAGGAACCGAACACATTATCGCCTTTGCTTCTAGCTAAAACATCGTTCGAGTACGCGTTTATCTCACTATCCTGAAGCGTTGAAGTGGCTTTCAGGGCTCGGCTCTGCATCTCTATTCGGTCGTGCACCCTGCAGTCCATCAGGTACGCTGACTGAAGAGCATCCGAGGTTTCGTAGAAGACAGTGCTCGTACCCTCGCGCATTGCTGCAAGGTAAGTGGCGTGTGGCGCAGCGAAACGTCCATTATCTACAAAGACCTTATTGGCCGAAAACTCTCTAATCAGCTCCGTTGTCAGGGAAAATATTTGCCGGGACTGCGAAGAAAGGCGTCTATTTAGGTAGACTTCCATCAACCGGGGGCGTGTTTGCGTTCTTATTCCTCTCGAATACCAACTCATAATGGTTCCACGAATCGCGATGCCAATCTTGTGGGATTCCTCAGCGGTGAAGTCTGTTTGAGTTGGCCGCATCCTGGCGCCGTCAACGTACCCCACCCCTAGGGCGTCAAACATTTTCAAGACGTTGGATGAGCGCGACCAAAGGGGGCCGAAAACTCGCCAAGGTGCCTGAAGAGGATAGTGAAACGAACTCCCATCCACGACTACTAGCCGCGCTTCTGGGTTCTCTCGGTTGATTTTTGCTATTAAATCAATGCTTATTTGTGTGCGCTGGTCCAAGAAAAATAAGTGTGTTTCTAATGCCATAAGTAACCCAATCTTATCTAAGAGATTCAAAAGACTGAACTTCGTCTCTGAAGTCTAGAAGCGTACCATGAGCCAAAAGGTGCGAGCAATAACACAGCGCGACGACGAAGTGTCTAACAAGTCTTTGGGCCTTGACTTAGATTCGTGGCATGACTCAATTTATTAGGATTAAAACTTATAAGAGTTGTCTTGCAGCCAACATCGGCTAGGAGGAAGGTTACGAAGATCATGACTCAGAATACAAAACCAAGGCATTCACCTCAACAAAGCGTTCGCACGATTCAAGCAGCTGCTACCGTGCCCATTCCGATGACGGGTGGGCTGCGGTTGAGCGCCAGCTAGAGGCGACTGAGCCAACCTATTTACTGCTGGCGGAACCAACATGAGGTTGAGAATTCTAGGATACTAAAAAACTCAAATACCTAGAGAAACGGAACCCACAGCTCGAAAGGCCACTCGTTGAGGCGGAACTATAGAAAGCAGTCTTCAAGGAGCTGGCTTAAGGAATACTTCTAGGCCCGTCTAGGCGTCGGTGGGCCGTGGTGTATGTGATTGAATTTGTTATAGGCGAGCGGCGCTTGTCTTTCATCTTGTTGGGCTTTCTCGGTCGGTGTTTCGCCTTGTGCTAACTAGGCTGGCAGGATGACTCTGATCGTTTTTTAATTTACGTCCGTATTAAGGGGCTGCACTTTAGAAACACCTAAGTCTTTGGGAGCCGGCTAACAAGGGGCAAGTATCACGGTGGGCTAAAATCTTAAGCTTAAATTAGTCCCGAAGTATGACGTAAACTTCTTGATTTGAAATTCCTTTCCACTCGCCTCACCAGTACTGTGACCAAATTGATTTCCCACCCAAAAAGTGTCCAGGGCATTGCCTTGAGAATATTCAATTGCCTCCACCATAATCACGTGCCCTATCGATAAAGCGCGATACTGAAGTGGCTTGCGCTCACGCCGTAGTAAGAAGATTTGCCGCAACTAAGAAAGTACGATGCCCCAATGGTCTCACCTTCTAACTTGGCCACTACCAAAGAGGCATCCCCCTTACGCTTTTTAGCTGCAACTTCCAAGATTCCTCTGTCCGAGTCAATCTCCCAGCGAAACCCAAGTGGAGTGCTTTCAGGTGTACAACCGCTTGTTCAGTTTTAATCTCATCTGTACTTTCGTCCAGAGATGTGCATGCGATCCCTGCCTACTCTGCTCTCTTAAGCGCCTCCCGTACCGACTTAGGCCACCGAGGGAGGAGAGCCTGGTCTCCGGAAAGAGTGGCTCGAAGATCAAGGTATTTAGAAAAAGCCGGTCTTAATTTCGAGGCGTTTCTCAGAATTAAGTCGATCACTTTCGCCGGCTCCGCAGTCCACTCACTACTCATGCTGATGTCTATCTCCACATCAGGACTGGATATCGCGGTTTGTAACCCGCGCTCGATTACACTTAGCGAAATTGCAGAAAAAACTAGACTGCAAAAAAAGGGGGGGGCAGTTCCTGGCACAGCAAGGAAACAGCCCAGATTCCCATAATAATCAAGGACTTGCCCTTTTTTACCCTCAGCTAGGTGCAGACGTACCGCCGTGACGAGCTTTCCAGCTAACAGTGCTCCACTATCTAAGTTTTTAATTAGCCGTTGGTCGCTGACGGTTTGGTAGTAGCTGGAATTAGCATCACGGTAAATGGGGGATCCCAGGGCAGAATCCGCAAGCAACATTCGGCGCTTCGCAAAATGAGTGTGACCTGCTTTTATGATTTCAATCTTTATCGTCATGATCTCACTAATCTATCCGGACTCTTTGGCCATAATGCAACCACAGATATTCTGGCCGACTTGGTACAGCAAAAAGTCTGAGAAAAGACGCCGAGGGGCAATTTGGGTCTGTATGAGAACTGAGTGTTGCTAAGGCAAATTAGTCTGAAGAATAGACCCGATCTAAAAGATGGTTTGGTACCCGGGCCGGGAACCTATGCAATCTACAACGGTTCGAATTTGATCATCCGTAAGTCCAGGGAAGATCGGAATCGAAATTGCTGCAGCGTAATAGTTCTCGGCCCCCGGGTAATCGCTGGGGTCATACTTGTTCATCTGAGCGTAAAAAGACTGGCGGTAGATCGGGCGGTAGTGGACGTTGACTAGAACGCCCTCCTGACGGAGCCTGTCGAAAATCATCTTCCTCTGATCTGGTGGGTCGACCAGCAAAACGAAGAGATGCCAAGAACTCTTTGCGTCTGGGTTCCTAGACAGTGGGCTGTGCGGGTCGCCTGGGAAAAGTTCGGAGTACTTGTCGGCTACTTTTTGTCTTAGCTCGATGAAGCTGTCCAGTCTCTTTAGCTGCGACCGCCCAAGAGCAGCATAAAGATCGGTCATCCGATAGTTGAAGCCTATTTCTATTTGATCATAGAACCAATCACCTTCGAAGGGTAGGTCTATGGCGCCCGGATCTCTAGTGATTCCGTGGCTGCGTATGCGTTGAAGTTGCGCAGCCGTTTTCGACGAATTGGTAGTCGCGGCGCCGCCCTCTCCAGTTGTAATCATCTTTACGGGATGGAAGCTGAACACTGTGATGTCTGAATAACGGCAACTCCCCACAGTCTCGCCGTCGTAAGTCGCACCAAGAGCATGAGATGCGTCTTCGATGATTTTGAAACCATATTTTTTCCCAAGTTCTGCAATTGCAGGCATATCAACTGGCTGTCCGGCAAAATGAACAGGAATTACAACCTTTGGAAGTTCTCCCGACGATTCGGCTACCTCTAGTCTCTTCTGAAGGTCGGGAATTGACATGTTTCCAGTATTTGCGACGACGTCAACAAACTCAATTTCAGCTCCGCAGTAAATGCCGCAGTTTGCTGACGCAACAAAAGATATTGCAGAGGTCCAAATACTGTCCCCAGGACCAACTCCAAGAGCCAAGCAGGCTGCATGCAGGGCCGAGGTTGCACTGTTCATTGCCACGCAATGGGCGGCTCCAACTCGCTTCCCAAGTTCCTGCTCGAAAGCAGGTACTTGGGGGCCTTGAGTAAGAAAGTCGGAGCTTAGAACATCTAGGACCGCCTGTTTATCGAGTTCACTAATCTCTTGCCTACCGTACGGAATCATGCTCTCCTTTAGTAATTCTGAAGAATCTCTTTCTTTTTAAATCTTAAGTTTATCAGAAAGCTTAAAAGCGGGTCGAGCCTCTAACCCAGTCAGACCCTCGACCCGAATGCGTAAAGGGGCACCGCCGCAGGCGTGAACTGCAGATTTACGCTACTTGATCCCAGTCATCTTGTCGAAGATTCCTTGGCTCACTGCAGTCCCTCGAGAAACAGACACTAGCATTTTTTGGCCTAAAATATCATGAAGTCTCTTGGGCGCTATTCCGTAGCCGGGCCGAATCGATCTTACATCCCCTTCAACGAGAATGTCACCGACTTCTAGGTCCTTTACGAAGTAGAGGGATCGCCGGAATCTTAAGTTGCTCAACTCGGATTCCTGCCTGTTGTAATCATCAAATCCCAATGACGCCCAGGTGACGTCAAGCTCCGTTCGCAGATTTGCTAAACCTCTTGAGTCCATTGAGAAGCTATCATCAGGCCCAAGCCCTGATGTGCTTTCAGTGAAGTGCTTTTCAACTATTGATGCCCCTAGGGCAACTGCGGCTGTCGACACCACGTTGCCGACAGTGTGGTCTGAAAGGCCAATCTCTAGGCCAAATTTTTTCCTTAGTTCTGGTATGGTGTGCAACTTGTACTCATACGGCGGCGCGGGATAAGAGGAGAGGCAGTGAAGAAGCGCGAGATCGCCACAGCCGTTTGACTTCGCCACTTCAACGGCCTCCTCGATCTCCAAGAGGGTTGCAAGTCCTGTGGAAATAATCATGGGTTTGCCCGTGCGTGCTGCGTAGGAGATTAGATCGTGATCGATTATCTCAAAGGATGCGATTTTGTACGCCGGAGCATCCAGCGCCTCCAGAAGATCAACTGCCGTTCGGTCAAAAGGGGAGCTGAAGATTGTAATTTCGGCATCTTGAGCGGCCTTAAACAGCTCTTCATGCCAGGCCCAAGGAGTTTGTGCCTCCTCGTACAGGTCGTAAAGCGACCTTCCGTCCCAAAGTCCACCAGTTATCATGAAGTCTGGCTCGGTAGATTTAAGAGTAAGGGTGTCGGCCGTATAGGTCTGCAGCTTCACGGCGTCTGCACCGCTTTTTTTGGCCGCAAGGACGAGTCTTTTTGCCCTGTCAAGAGACCCATTGTGGTTAGCCGATATTTCGGCGATTATGTAAGGCTTTTCACCAGACCCAATGCTCCTTTTATCAATTATCAATTTTCGCCATACCTTTCGACCCTTAGCAGGTATTTTCGGCCTAGGAGGCTAAAGAATGGCGGGTACCTCGAGGGGTCCGCGATTCTCACTTTATCCCATTGTTCGGACAGAGAACTATGGGGGTCAATTTCAGAATCACTCGGAGAGCGTCTGCCAAAGTAACTGGGGGTTCCTACTTGTTTTGCCCCTATTAGTTGCTCGGTTGTCATTCTCAATGAGGCCTCGATCAAGTCAGCCTGCGCACGTCCGATTAATTCAGAGATCTCATCGAAGAGAAGATTCTTTTTTACTTCAAATTCTTTTTGAGCAATGATTTTACCTGAATCCACGGGCTCTGACATGTGGATCAAGCTCATGGTGAATAGTGTCTGCCCCTCTAATATTTGCCACGTGACAGGACTCCAGCCTCTCCCATCGGGCAGGCTACTTCCGTGCAAAACGAAACAGTAACCGTATAGACCTCTCGTCTCTTCAGGAATCACCTTGGGGTAAGACAAAGCAAATAAAAAGTCTCCCCCCGAACAAGACTCATGAGTTGACACAATTTCTATCTCCTCAGAGCCCAATGCCGCAGTTAGAGAAGAGACAGTCACTCCAACGCTTAAAATATTCAGATCTCCAAGTAGTGTCGTCTTCATCTCATTCGCCCCATTATTTCGATCAGCAGTCTTTCTGCGCCGAGTCCGTCCACGAGGTCCATCCCGGCATCTCTGAAAGAGCTCCAGGCGGACACGTCCATCATTCTGTCAACCGCATTGTTTACTGAATCCGACTCGATATCTCTCAGAAACAACGCAGCCTGATTGTCTTCAAGGATACTCGCCGCACCGATTTGGTTTCCAACGAGAGCAAAATTAATGCTTGGGATACCACAAAATGCTCTTTCGTAAGAACTAACTCCGCCTGCTCCGATCCCCAGCTGGTAGCTGAAATATTCCATTCCCAAAAGTCCTTCTAGAACGAAGGTCTTTTTCTGTTTAGTTGCCATTCCAGTCTTCAACTTGCCCGAGTAATCGGGCCCCAGCAAGTATTCCCAAACGGAAACGACTGATGAAAGCGAACTATTCCAAAGTAGCGAGGATGCATCAGTGGGATCGCTATACCCAAAGGAAACTATTCCCTTGAAGCCCCCATCGGATCTTAAATTGTTAAAGACCGAGCGTAATTCTCTTAATTCGGACCTTATGATGGAAGCACTTGCCCCTAAAATCGCAGTTCCTGAATTTACTATGTGGTCACTTTCAGGGCTGTACTCTCCCTGGGACAAAGCAGGGTTGACTAAAATTTCATAAGTCCGTCCCGACCTTGACGTGTCATCAAACTCTACGAAGTGCCCATATTCAATAGACACGTATTCATTGAAATTTGTGAGCAATCCGTAGTTGTCTCTTATGATCCACGTGGTTTCTGGCCTCAACAGGAGACCCCGGGCCTCGGCTAAAGTTTCGTCCGGGGTCGGAAAAGAGCTTCCAGAGACGCATTTCACCCCTTTGGAGGAAAACCGTAGAAGCCAGGCGTCAGAAAATGAACCAAACAAGAACACATCAAACCCATGAGCCCTGGCAGAGCATGCAAGCTCAAACTGTCTGGAAAGGTGACCAGTTCCAATTGACCTTGACCCGCTTGCGACTATGAACAGAGATGTAATCATTGAACTACTAACCTACACGTCTTTATATCTAGGCCCCGAGGTTAGGCCGCATAAGGGAGGAGCTTGTGTTGGCCACCATCGAAGCGATAGGCCAGAGGGCCGAGTAATTGCCCTAAGGAGGTTTGACATACAGGGGATTTTTACATGTATGTCTCAGTGTCAGTCGAAGGTAACCTTCCGCAATAGTAATCCCAAAATGACACCGTCGAATAAGGGCTTGCCCCACTCCTCGGCCAAGTAGCACCGGACATCTGACTTCTACGCCTGAAAAGTGTCGGTGCAATTTCGAATTTGCAAGATAAACATCACGCTTTTATCAGCCCGGGGACCGCCTCGCCGCAGGCTAAGAGATCCCGATAGGGAACGATTCCCCTAGTTGGGCTGGGCCTCTGAACGATAAGCATGCCTCAGGTGGGTGAAGCACAGCTCCGCCAGCACCCAATCATCTTCCGTGTCTATATCTATTGACGCCCAAATAGGCAGTATGAAGCCTCGGGCACCTTGCAGTAGTGGCGACGTCGTCGCTTTCCAGGCCGCGACAGTTGCCCCGTAGATTTTGCCGGCGTCAAAGAAGTGATCCTCTACGTCTTGGCTTCGGGAGCTTAGGTGCTCCGGTGACAATGGGTGCAGTTCTCTGCTATCGGTGAGACCCATAGCGCGTTCTATATTGTTCCTAAACTTCCTACAGAGATCGAAAATTGTTCCAGACTTTTTCAGCCAAATTAACGGAATCTCGAACCAAATCAGGAGTGACGGGCGAAGTTGGGTAGATCTTATAAATCCAGTGGTCGCGACTTAGGTGCGTGAGCGTTGTTCCAAGAGCGTTTTGAATGACTTTCGTGATGCCCGTGAAGTTGTCCGCCAGATTCTCTGGCCTCCAGAGTATTTTTGCTCCCAGCTTTTGGGCAATATCCGCTATCTCTTGATTGTCCGTGGAGAGGACATCTTCAAAGAGTCCTGTTTCAAGTGATGCCGTGATCGGCCATGAAATAATTGGCGAACCCGAAAAAGTCCTGATGTTCTTGTCTTTTATCCTTTGGCTGCCTCCTCGAGCAGGAATTATTACGGACCTCAACTGGCACTCCTATCTCTGAATATAAATTCAACAGACGATACTTCCTTACAGAAGAAGCCGTTCAAGGCTCGACCAGAAATTCATTCAGCTTTAGACGGCATACAAGGCTATAAAATATTAGGGCAAGTTTTAGGCAAAACAGGCGCAAACCATCAGGCCCTTTGGCTTATCAATTTTGCGGTTCGCTGAAGATCACTCGAGACCTTGACGCTCTGGGCTACAGATACCTTTGAGCATCCACGTCATTTCAGTCGCTCTGTGACGAAGAGAACAAAACCGCGGGAATCTTCTCTCATTGAACTTCCTTTACTGTATGAGCTCTACTTTCAGGGAGAGAAGACGTGAAGCGCAGTTTGTTGGTGTTGTGACATCCAATGGCCATCAAGACGGAGACGCCCAGATACGAGTGACTCTGTGGTCTTGGGTTGTTTCTATGCTTTGAGGAAGGAAGCTGTGAGTCGGCTTGTTTGAGCTCACTTAGAGGAGGCTATTGCGCTCTCTTGATAGTTTCCATGTTGAAGATAGATATTTTGAGAGCCTTGTTCGGTAAGTCCAAGAAGTCTTAGCCTTCGGGCAGCACCCCATCGGCGCTCCCTAAAGCCTCAAGGTATATCTGACATCAGATTATCAAGTTCAAGCCTGACAGGCTGCTAGGTTTGCCTGAGGGTTTTTCCATGGACCCCTGAGAGTGACAAAGGAAAACTCACCAATCATGACTTCATCACTTGTCTTCGTAAGATCCGAGATCACACACTTCGCCCCTGGCTGACGCTTGTTGCAATCAAGTTAACCGAATCGTTCGTGGAAAGTAAGGTTTGCAAGGTCATTTCGCAATAAAGCCTTGAGTCTCACCCTGGTTAGTGGAGGCGTAGAGACCATAACAAGAAAATGCCACTCGCCGCGAAAAGCAATCGGGTGATTCAAGACTCGGTTTTGCCTGTCGAGTAGGTCCACGTTTTCTTGTCTGTGAACTTAGACCAGGAAGAGTCCTCTCGGCTGGTCGTTCCATCGCAAAACAAGAGAAATAGTCTCTAAAAATATGTGACTTTACGCTCAATAAAGAAGATTCTAATCGAGACAAAAGTGGGATCCACAGCATTGCCTCAATAAAAAACGAGCTTTTCTGCCTAAACTTATTGGACTGCGACAGAGATGGGTGATTAAGTGGATTCGTTGGACCTTTTTTCCCTTGATAATTGCGTGGCCGTCGTAACTGGTGCTGGGGGTCATCTTGGGTCTTCAATCTCCTTGGCTTTGGCATCCGCCGGTGCTCGAGTTGAACTCTTAGGCAGAACCATTGCGCCCCTGGAGGTAGTTAGAAAAAAGATTTTGGCTTGTGGAGGAGAGTCTTACGTTCACCAAGTCGATGTGAACAAATCGGATGAGATTATCAAGTTTCTGGCCAATCTCGAAAAAGATGGGCTGGGTTTAGACATCCTTGTTCATAATGCCTACGCTGGGAATACTGGAGTCATTGGGGATACTGAAAAGCAAAAATACGACGATGCTTTTTCAATTGGAGTTACCTCTGTTGCTGATTTTAATCACCATGCCATGGGTCTTCTAAAGGAAGGCGTTCGGCTTAGGGGACAGGTTTCAATAATAAATATTGCATCAATGTATGGAACCGTGAGCCCAAATCCCTCCATATATGGAACGTCAGGGCAAAATAATCCGCCCTGGTATGGGTCAGCTAAAGCGGCGCTTATCCAATACACCAGATACGCTGCCGTACATCTCGCGCCACTGGGCATCAGAGTTAATTCGATTAGCCCAGGCCCGTTCCCCAACAATTCCCAGCTGGAGATTTCAGAAGATTTCTTACATGAGCTCTCGATTAAGACGCCCATGGCAAGAATCGGAGAACCGGACGAGATTCGGGGGGCGGTCGTCTTTCTGGCCAGCAGTGCCTCAAGTTTCGTAACAGGGGCAAACATCGCAGTGGACGGTGGCTGGACGGCATGGTAACCAGAAGCCTTAGAATACTGTTGCAGGCTAGGAGCTCCTCAACACGATTACCGGGTAAGGTTCTCATGCCCATTGCTGGGATACCCATCGTGTTGTTGGCAGCGTACAGAGCATCTAGATCCGGTGGCGATCTTGTGGTCGTCACGTCCGCAGAAGAAACGGACGATGAGCTTGCCAGGGTAATAGAAGCAGCGCACCTCCAATGCTTTCGGGGCCCACTAAACGATGTGCTTCTTAGATTTGTAATGGCTACAGAGGATTTGAATGATGATGACCTTTGCATTCGCATCACCTCCGACAACGTAGTGCCTGATGCGGCGTTTTTAGAACTCCTCGAAGAGGCAATGCTCAAGAATGATGTGGAATATCTCTCCTCGATGGATTTTGCGGGTCCTCCTTTGTCTCACGGATTGTCTGCAGAGATTTTTACTGTTAGAGCGCTGCGAAGAGCGAACGCAGATGCCCTGCTCGACTTTCAGCGCGAGCATGTAACCCCCCTGATCCGAGAAAGACGCGGTCCGATAACTATTTCAAGGCCCCCCGAAGCGAATCCTCGCCACAACTTGTTCCCATGCACTATTGACACCGCCGAGGAATATCTGCGAATGTCGAAAATGTTCGACTTAGTCGAAGATCCAATTCGCGAGCCTTGGTTTAGTTTGATGTCTAAGCTGGCCAATTGATTCCAAGACCTCACATCGAAGACCCATCAATGGAGACTTGGTTAACGACGAGGAGAACCACCTGTTTGTTATCTTAATTTCACGTCTTCCAACATCGAGGATCTATCAGGCCCAATTCGTCCGTGCTTAGCTCTTCGGGGACCATTAGCATTGGGGAGTCCATCGCGTTTACAATTTCCTGAAGCTGTGCCGCATTGTGCACGCCCACAATTACTTTTGTGATCTGTTCGTACTGCTTTAGAAATCTGATGCAAGCCTCTACGGGAGAAAGGTTCTCCCTGTCAAGCCACAGATCAAAATTTCCGATGATCGACCCCCAAGGTTTGAAATATTCTGGTCTTTCACTTTTTGGCATTATCAGTAGGCCCTGAAGAAATGCAGACCGCACGTGGACTTGCGTGCCGCGAGAGCGCAACATGCTCAGCAGGCCGGTGGCTTCTAGTCTCCTGTCAAGAATGTTCATAGGAGCTTGGACGATGTCAAACTGGTAATCGTCAGGCAAGTCGAACAAATCACTCGGTTCATATATGGACAGTCCAATGTTCCTCACTTTGCCCTGTTTCTTTAGGCGTTCTAGTCCCTCGTAAACTTCGGAACCGGATCCTGACATTAAATCCTGAGGGCTATGAATTAGGAGACCGTGGAGTTGGTCAATTTTAAGTTTAGATAGCGACTCTTCAGCGGCCCTCACAACCCATTCCATTGGTTTATGACCCCGTTCGATAAGCTGAGGGACCTTCGTAATAACATTAAAGGTATCTACGCCGCAGGCACCCAAAACTTCCTCACTGTTCCCGTACGCTGACGCGGAATCAACCGTATTGATTCCTGAACGCTTTGCAAGAGCCAAAATCTCTTGAATTTCACTTACTACGACTCGACCGGAAACATTTCCGATTCCATAATCCATTCCAAATTGCACTGTCCCCAGGGCTAACCTCATCTTGGCAAAGCCGTCTTTGTCGGAGTCATCGGAGTTCGCAGCTACAAGCCATAGGGTTCTGCATCGACATTACTGACACCGCCTTTTATATTGGAGTAATGTTTCAGCATACCCATATTCTTTTTCTGTCTTCTTCAAGAAATGGGAGATTGAAATACTGATGGGAAGTCCCATGACTTGTGCCTCGCATTGTGCGAGCGAGCTAATCGCCCTTGACTCATTTCACAAGATTTTCCCAGCGGTACAAAAGAAATTTCAATCAAGGGTACGCTTTAAGTAAAAGCCAATGTCCGTTGAATAAGCATCAAGACTGACATTCCGCTGTTGCTCAGAGGATGAAGCTGCGAATCGCTTTGTTTGAATCCGGCTAGCGAATCCCCCTCCAATCTCGAGAGAGAATGCACGTTGAAAATAGATATTTGATGACCCTATTCGAAAAATCGAAAGAGTCATATCCTTCGGGCAAGTGGTTCATAATGTGACCTGACCCCTCTAGCTCTATCGAGCGAATAAGACTATCGGGATCCAAGCCGGTCAAAATAATGTGACCAGTCCCAAGGGACTCAGGCCTTTCCAATGAATCCCTGAGGGTAACCGCTGAAAAGCCCATCAATGAGGACTCCTCACTAATCGTGCCAGAGTCTGAGATCACGCACTTCGCCTCTAGCTGAAGCTTATTGTAGTCTAGGTAGCCGAATGGCTCTTGAAAAGTAATACCCTCAAGGTCTTTTCTTGCAAGAGTCTCGAGACGAACTCTGGTTCTGGGGTGGGTCGACACCATTACCGGCATGCTCCACTTCTCACGAACGGCAACAAGGCAGTCGAGTACTTTCTCAAGCCTCTCGGGCAGGTCTACATTTTCCTGTCTATGTACCGAGACGAGAAAGTAGCCGCCGGGACTTAGCCCCAGGTCTGCGACGGCAGTAGAGGCAGCAATCTTGTCCTTGTAGTGCTCATATATTTCCCGGATCGGAGATCCGGTCTTCTGGATAAACCTGGGGTGAATACCCTCGGCTAGAAGATTTCGCATTGAATAATCGTTGTAGGGGAGATTGAAGCTTGCCACGTGGTCAACCATTTTGCGGTTCAGTTCCTCTGGAACGTTATTGTCGAAGGAACGGTTGCCTGCCTCCATGTGGTAGACGGGGATGTGCATTCGCTCAGCGACAATCGCAGCAATAGAAGAGTTGGTGTCTCCCAGGATCATGACCGCATCAGGCTGTTCCTTTAGAAGAATCTCCTCGGATTTTTTTAGAACATCTCCCATGACGGAACCCATTGATGAAGTGTCAACGTTTAGAAAGTAGTCAGGCTGTCGCAGCTCAAGGTCTTCGAAAAAGACTTCGTTGAGCTTCGGGTCGCTGTTTTGACCAGTGTGGACGAAAATGTGGTCGGTGTATTCGTCGAGCTTGGGGATGAGCCTGGAAAGGCGAATAATTTCAGGTCTAGTCCCAACGATTGTTACAACTTTTAGTTTCTTCAAATTCCTAGCTCCTGACGTACTTCTGGAATCGTGAGTAGAAGAGTTTTTACTCCCTCAACATCTAACTGTTTTGTGTTGTGAGAGGTGTAGGACTCCAGGGATGCCTGTCGGGGCTCACCCTCCTCAAAATATTCGGAGTAGTTCAGGTCTCTTGAGTCCAATGGAACCCGGAAGTAGTCACCTAGGTCCTCAGCCTTGGCTCTCTCCTCAGTGCTGAGCAGGGATTCAAAAAGCTTCTCCCCATGGCGGAATCCGATTATTTGGATTTCATTGTCTGCCCCACCAAAAAGCTCAACCAGTGCCTTTGCTAGCACTTCGATAGTGGAGGCTGGCGCCTTACGAACATAGAGATCGCCGGTCTCGGCTTTTTCAAAAGCATATTCCACCAAATCTACCGATTCAGCCAGGGACATCAGGAATCTAGTCATGGTTGGGTCGGTAATCGTGATTGGCTTGCCTGAGCGGATCTGCGAGATAAATAGCGGGATCACGGAACCACGCGAATACATGACATTTCCATAGCGAGTGATGGCAATAGTTGTGTCAGAGTCGCTGTAATCTCTTGCGAAAGCCTGAGCGGTCTTCTCCATTAGGGCCTTCGACATCCCCATCGCGTTTATTGGATAAACGGCTTTATCTGTGCTTAGGCACACAACACCTTTCACTCCATTTTCTATCGCAGAGCGCAGCACATTAGCGGACCCGTTTATGTTCGTTTTTACGGCCTCCAGTGGGAAAAACTCAGCCGACGGAACCTGCTTTAGGGCGGCTGCATGGAAAATTAAATCTGAGCCTCGAACGACCCTCGCGACCGACTCTGAGTCGCGAGTGTCGCCTAAGAAGAATCTAACTCTAGGGTCAGCGATAGTGTGACGCATTGCATCTTGTTTCGCTTCGTCCCGACTGAAAATTCGCACCTCGCCAACCGACTGGGAAAGCAAGTGCTTTGCCATCGTCGAGCCAAACGAACCAGTACCAC
>Ga0335398_10002991_pt1 | contig 25474 bp, 22 predicted proteins | sample BON03_FD_205742 | JGI IMG/M metagenome (GOLD analysis project Ga0335398, IMG submission 205742) | Freshwater microbial communities from Lake Bonney liftoff mats and glacier meltwater in Antarctica - BON-03 (spades assembly) (version 2) | ecosystem: Environmental > Aquatic > Freshwater > Ice >... | reverse complement strand
GTATACCCAACCTTAGCGGTGTTTGCTGCTACATCTGTATTTGCAGAAACCAATACTTCGGTATAACCAACCTTTGCAGTATTTGCTGCTACATCTGTATTTGCAGAAACTAATGCTTCTGTATACCCAACTTTTGCTGTATTCGCAGTAACATCTGTATTTGCAGAAACCAATACTTCGGTATACCCAACTTTTGCTGTATTCGCAGTAACATCTGTATTTGCAGAAACTAATGCTTCTGTATAACCAACCTTCGAGGTGTTCGCTGCTACATCTGTATTTGCAGAAACTAATGCTTCTGTATACCCAACCTTAGCGGTGTTTGCTGCTACATCTGTATTTGCAGAAACTAATGCTTCTGTATACCCAACTTTTGCTGTGTTTGTTGCTACATCTGTATTTGCAGAAACTAATGCTTCTGTATACCCAACTTTTGCTGTATTCGCAGTAACATCTGTATTTGCAGAAACCAATACTTCGGTATACCCAACTTTTGCTGTATTCGCAGTAACATCTGTATTTGCAGAAACTAATGCTTCTGTATAACCAACCTTCGAGGTGTTCGCTGCTACATCTGTGTTTGCAGAAACTAATGCTTCTGTATAACCAACCTTAGCGGTGTTCGCTGCTACATCTGTATTTGCAGAAACTAATGCTTCGGTGTAACCAACTTTAGCTGTGTTTGTTGCTACTGCTTCTGCATCACTTGATGTTTTTGCATACAACGCATACGGCACACTTAATAATTGGCTTGTACCTGTTATTGTGTAATTTGTACCTCCTGCTGGGTCAGTTTCTGTTTTTATAAAGTACGTGCCTGCACTCCAATCGATTGCTGTAAAAGAACCAGAAATTACCGTTCCTGTTCCAATCTCTAAACTTACCAATCCGTTGCTATTCGAAGTTGGTGTTTGTGTTTCTTCATAGACTGCTGTTGCTCCTTGTAAAATACTTATTTGCATTCCTACCTGTTGATTGGCTACAAGCGCATTAGCTGCATTTCTTATTACTGCTTGGTAGCTCATTTTTTCTGGTGCTTGTGCAAAACTACTTATCGTTAGTAATAAAGCGCCTACTGTAGTGCATATAGAAGTACGTAGTGAATTTGTGAATTTCATTCTGTTTAGTTTTTTATAATTTTAAATGTTTTTAATGCTTGGTTGTTTTGTTGCACTCTTAAAATGTAAACTCCAATAGGTAAACTTTTCATTGCTATTTTCGTTTCGGAGGTAGCAACCGTTCCTTTGTTTACTAATCGACCCAATAGGTCAACCATTACATAGCTTAACCCTGTTAAATTAGCGTCTTTTAATGCCAGTATAATAAAATCTGTAGTTGGATTTGGGTAGGTGACCGCTTTGAGGGTTAATGCCGTTAATTCAGGATTGCTTAACGTAACAAATTCGATACTCTGTTGTATCCCTTGATTTAATGAACCTGATGCAGTAGTTGGGTTTGTATATACTAATTGACCAATAGTATAGCTGACTGTGCCACCAGACCCTGTAGCTTCACTACCAGAAACGGGTATGGTTTCTTGTGCATTTACTAATTGTGTAGCGCAGAATAGTACTATTATTAATGTGATTTTTTTCATAGAAATTTAGAAATTTTAAGTAAAATAAACAATGATACATAAATTTATAATAATAATAATAAATCTTTAAAAAAAAATTAAATGAATTTTTTTTTGATTTTAAGACTTTTTATTTGGTAATTCAAGACGTGTTCTGCAAGAAATTAACCGCATACTGTTTCTATTTATTTTGGCTAACTTATTTCATAAATCCCCTAAAAACTGTGCTGTATTTGCGTAACCAAATATTTCATGAGTCAGACATTACTATCTTCTCCGCTTCAAGGTTTTACAGAATTAGAAGTTTAGAAATGCTTTCAACTATTTTTTTGGTGGAATTAACACTTTTTATGCACCATATATTAGATTAAATGGAAAGTATATCATTAAAAACTCGTATCAAAAAGACATCCTTCCAGGAAATAATACGGAGTTAGAAGTGATTCCTCAAATCATGACCAATGATGTTGATGAATTTTTATTTAATGATTTTTATTAAAATCATCTAGTTGGTTTTTAATAACGGCATCTATTCGTTTTTGATCTATATTGTATTTCAAATCTAGAGTCTTCTTTTCTGGAAATTGCTCAATCATTACCGTAGAAGACGGGAATGCAAAATCAATTCCTAAAGCTTTTGCTAATTTTACAACAGCAATATGTAGTTTATGCTTAGAAGATTGCTCTACGCCCCAAGCCAAACTTTTAAAATAAACGTTTATTAAAATTAATAACGAAGAATCTCCAAAACCAGTAAATTCAACATTGTACGAATCTGGTTCAGAACGTGTTTCTGGATGCGCAAGAATTATTTCTCTTACTCCTTTTACAAAAGCTTCAATTAGTTCTGGCGGTGTATCGTAACGAATACCTACATTGGTATTATATCTTCTGTACAAACGCAATCCTTTATTATTGATTACAATTTCCGATAATTTACTGTTTGGAATTTGAAAAATGGAAGTATCTGCAGCTCTAATTCTTGAAGATCTAAATCCTACTTCTTCTACAGAACCTTCTACGCCTCCAGCTTCAATCCAATCTCCAATATGAAAAGGTTTATCTAGGAAAATCATAAAAGTTCCTATTAAATTCTTCACCGTATCTTGAGAAGCTAATGCAACAGCCAAAGCACCAATTGATGCTCCTGCAATTAAAGTTGTGGCATCAAATCCTAGAACGGTTAACATTTTTAAAATCCCAACAACAATTACAATTCCAGTTAAAAAATTATTTAGAATTGGCACTAATTGATCGTCTAATTTACTTTGTGTTTTTGCAGTAAACTCTGAATATACATGCATCGTTACTTGCACTAATTTTAAGAATACATAAATCCAAAAAACAGTTTGTGCAATGTTTAAACTAATAAAAACCCATTTGTTAATTGCTAATCCAAATTGTAAAGAAGGAAATACTTTATCTACAAAACTCAATGCAATTAATAAACTTATTGGATGTGCTAATTTTTTTAAAAATTTAGCCAAGGCTAAACCATCATTATGCACAAAGCGACTGTGTATTTTACGAAGAATAAAATAAGTAATTCGTTTAAAAATAGCATGTAATAAAAATGCTATGATTAACATAATTAGCAATCCAATATATTTCCAAACCTCAATGTCAAAAACTTTTTTATGCCCAAAATCTGGCATTAAATCTTCAATTTTTGAAACATACCAAGGAAAAATATTGTTATAAATTTCGTCTAGATTCGCTATTGTTTCTTGAGAGTAATACCAATTATCTCCCACTTTTTCAACATAAATTAAAGGCATCTTATTTGGAAACAACACATAGGTATTCGAATTACCTTGCAATAAAGAATCTTTATAATCTGCGTTTGTTGACACTTGTTTAAAATCTACTAACAATCCTTTACCATCTAAAATTTTCTTTAATTTAATCGCAGCATTTTCAGGTTTTTTAGTGGAATTTGGATATATCGTTTGGGCAGCTTTTTCTGGCTGATATGAATCTGATTGTAAAAAATACAAATGTGTGTGTATAGTAGCATTAGGGTTTTTGAGGTTTACTTTTGTAGAATCTTGTGCAGACACCACTGCTGTACATAGTAAAAAAATCAGTAGTAATTTTTTCATTTTTAAAAATATCTTATTTGTTAATCGAATGTTAAAAGAACACACAAAGTTAAACCTTTTGAAATTTTTAACGTCAAAGAAGCATAATAAATAACAATTAAAATTTTAAACCATGAAAAAAGTAGCATTTGTATTCGTATTTATATTTATAGTTTCGGCAGGATTTTCTCAACAAAGAAAAAGAATGGACAAAGCTGATAATATGACCCCAGAACAACGCGTAACATTGTCTGTAAAAAAAATGGCGCTTCAATTAGATTTATCTAAAGACCAAACTCAAAAAATTACTGCTTTGTACACAGACACCGCAAAACAAAGAAAAGTAAAAGGAGATAAAATGAGAAATGATGCTATAGCATCTAGAGGTAAATTAGCAAATATTAAAAAAGAAAGTAAAGACAATGCTGATTTTAAAGAAAGAGTAGGAAAAGCTATTAAATCTGGAGAGTTAAAAAAAGAAGATGTTAATAGAATGAGACGAAAAGTAGATTTTGATACAGCAAATGATGCTTTAGACAATAGAATTGAGTTTCAGTCTAAAATGAAAAAAGTCTTGACTCCTGAACAGTATAAAAAGTTTACAAAATTACAAAAACGTAAAGTTATTAATGCAAAAAAGAAAATGGGCTCAAAAAATAAAATGAAAAATAAGATGAGAAAACGCGAAAAAGGAAAGCGTCAAAAATAAATGTATTTGTTTGATTTATTAATACAAAAAGCCCGATGTTCTGTGAGAGTTCATTGGGTTTTTATTTTATTATTCTTTAAACCAACTAGCATACTCTACATAATTATTGGCAATCCTATTTATTTCTCCAGAAATTAATTCTTTAGAAATATCTTTTATTTTTTTAGCCGGAATTCCTGCATAAATACTTCCGCTTTCTACTCTTGTGTTTTTAGAAAGAACTGCCCCAGCAGCAATTATAGAATTACTTCCGATAACACAATCATCCATAATAATACTTCCCATACCAATCAATACATTATCATGAATTGTACATCCGTGCACAATTGCATTATGACCAATTGAAACATTATTACCAATTGTTGTTGGCGATTTTTGATAGGTTGCATGAATCACCGCACCATCTTGCACATTTACTTTATCACCCATTTTTATAAAATGAACATCGCCACGAATAACAGCATTATACCAAACACTACAATTTTTCCCCATAGAAACTTCGCCTACAATAGTTGCATTTTCTGCCACAAAACAATCTTCTGGGATTTGCGGAAATTTACCTCTTACTGCTTTAATGATTTTCATTAAATATTTTATTTAATTATTAATTTTTGACCAATACTAATGCTATTGTCAGTTAAATTATTGCCTTCCGTTAATTGTAGAACCGTAATGTTATATTTTCTAGAAATAGAATATAAGGTTTCTCCTTTTTTAACGGTATGTATTTTTCCTGAAGATAATTCTGTAGTTGTTGCTACAGAAACACTAATTGGTTTTATTTCTTCAACTTCTTTTTTATACTTTTTTAAATCACTTTTTTTAACCGTATCAAATTCATATAATTTATAATCTTCAATTATATTAATTAGTTTTGTAGGGTATTCTATATCAGTTGCATAACCCGCTTTTTTTAATCCTTTTGCCCAAGCTTGATAATTTGTAATACTTATTTTAAACAAAAAAGCATAGCGTTTTCTTCCAGTTAAAAATTCAGAATGATCGTTATAAGAATTTTCTACATATGCATATTTTCTAAAACAATCATCCTTTTCATCATCATCATGATACACACTTTTACCTTCCCAACCTTTATGGCATTTTATTCCGAAATGATTATTAGATTTTAATGCCAATATACTTCTACCATTTCCAGATTCTAAAATTCCTTGCGCCAATGTAATACTTGCAGGAATTTTAAATTCATGCATTTTTATAACTGCTAGCGGCGCATATTTTTGAATATAGGTAAGTGTATATTCATTTAAGTTTTTATTTTTCTTTGTAAGATTTTTTATATGTTCATTTTGATGAACAGAAGGCAGTCTTTTGATAGTAGAGGTCTCTTCCGAAACTCTATTTTTAGAACTAACTACACTTTTTTTAGAACCACAGCTTACAATAAAAAAACTAAGAAATGCTATAATTATGTATGAGTTGAGTTTCATTTAATTGTAATTAATTCTAAATTTTTCTTTGCCAATTTGTTATTTACGCCTTCAATTCCTTGTAAACCTCCGGTATGAATTATTAAAATCTTGCTATTTTCTGAAAAATAGTTATTTTTGATTAAATCTACAATTCCAAACACCATTTTACCAGTGTAAATTGGATCTAACGGAATTTTTGCTTCTGAATAAAACTGATTGATAAATGAAATTAATGATGTATTATATTTTGCATAACCACCAAAATGATACTCGTGTATTAATTTCCATTTATCGCTTTTATCAACAAAATTTTTAATTTCATTTTGCAAAAAATTACCTTTTAAAGCAGGAAAACCAAGTACTTTTTGATGACTTTTAGCAGATTTTATCAATCCAGAAATAGTTCCTCCTGTTCCAACAGCCACGCAAATATAATCGAAATAATCATCTTCCTTTGTTAAAATTTCTGTACACCCTTTAATTGCCAAATCGTTGGTTCCTCCTTCAGGCACTAAATAGAAATCTCCAAACTTTTTTTTTAACGAATTCATAAACAATTCCGTTGTTTTTTTTCGATACACTTCTCTAGACACAAAATGAAATTGCATTCCGTTTTCGTGAGCTTGTTTTAATGTTGTATTTTTTGCTACTGTTTTTTGTAAATTAGAGCCTAATTCATCTCCACGAATTACACCAATACTTTGTAAACCCGATAAATTTCCTACTACTGCAGTTGCTAAAATATGATTAGAAAAAGCACCTCCAAACGTTAATAGTGTGTTTTGATTTAAATTTTTAGCTTCTTGAATATTATATTTAAGTTTTCTGAATTTATTTCCAGAAACAAACGGATGAATTTTATCTTCTCTTTTTATAAAGAGCTCCACTTTTTTTTCTTCTACTATTGGAAGAAATATTTGTTGGTTTTGGGTTATTATTTTTGAGATTAAGTTCATTTTTTGTCATTCCTTCGAAAGCAGGAATCTAGACTTGGCTTGTTAGAATGATAAAATTTTATAAATTAAATAAAAAAAATTTACTATAATTCGTCATATTTTTTTACCTATTATGGATTCCTGCTTTCGCAGGAATGACAAAGCGTTAAGAAAAACTAGAAACCTGTTCCTCTACTTGCTCCCATTCTTCTAACAAAGTATCTAATTTAGCTTTTTTAGCTTCGTAGTTTTTAAAGTAATTTGGTTTAGAAGAAACCTCGTCGTAATTCTGAGCCAATTCAAAATCTATATTCTCTATTTGAGTTTCTAAATCAGCAATTTCAGATTCAATTTTAGATAATTTATTTTTTAATTTCTTCAACTCTTTTTCTTCTTCTCTACTAAACTGTGAAGTTTCTTTTTTTGCAGTTTCTTTTACTTCTTTCACAACAGTTCTTTTTTCGGCTTCACGTAAATTTTCCATTTTGTGTTGCTCTAAGAAATAATCTATATCACCTAAATATTCTTTAATTACTTTGTCTTTAAACCCGTAAACAGTTGATGTTAACCCTTGTAAGAAATCTCTATCATGCGATACTAAAATCAATGTTCCTGTAAAACTTTTTAAGGCTTCTTTTAATACATTTTTAGAGGCAATATCTAAATGGTTTGTTGGCTCATCCATTATTAAAACGTTAAACGGAGACAGCAATAACTTACACAAAGCCAAACGATTACGCTCTCCTCCAGAAAGTACTTTTGCTTTTTTATCAACTGTATCACCACTAAATAAAAATGAACCTAACATGTCTCTAACTCTTGCTCTGTTAGAATCTGTTGCTGCATCTTCCATAATTTGTAATACCGTTTTTTCTGGCGGTAAATGTTCAGATTGATTTTGTGCAAAATATCCGATTTCTACATTATGCCCCAACTTTAAATGCCCTTTAAAACGAATATCCCCAACCAACATTTTTGCTAAAGTAGATTTTCCTTGTCCGTTTTGACCAACAAAAGCAATTCTGCTGTTACGCTCAATCAATAAATCAACATGTTCTAACACATGATTATCACCATAACTTTTACACAAATCTTCTGCTTCAACAATAATTTTTCCTGGTTCTTTAGATTTTGCAAAACGAATGTTCATCGTTGCATTATCATCTTGGTCTACTTCTATACGCTCAACTTTATCTAGCTGCTTCATTAACGATTGCGCCATAGAAGCTTTACTCGCTTTTGCTTTAAACTTGTCTATTAAATGTTGTTTTTGCTTTATTTCTCTATCCTGATTTTTCTGAGCTTGTAGTTGTTTTTCTTTAATTTCTCCTCTTAATAATAAGAATTCTGAATAGGGCTTTTTATAATCGTAAATCTGTCCAAGAGAAATTTCTATAGTACGATTTGTAACATTATCTAAGAACATTTTATCATGCGAAACCAACACAATAGCGCCAGAATATCCTTTTAAGAAATTCTCCAACCAAATAATAGATTCGATATCTAAATGATTTGTAGGCTCATCTAGTAACAAAATATCATTGTTTTGCAATAATAATTTTGCCAACTCAATTCTCATTCTCCATCCACCAGAAAAAGTGTCGGTAAGTTTATCAAAATCTTCTCTTTTAAAACCTAACCCTTGTAATATTTTTTCTGTATTACCTTGATAATTATATCCGCCTAGTAATTCGTAACGTTCTGTATTTTCTGTTAAATCGACAATTAATTGATGATAACTTTCACTTTCATAATCTGTTCTTGTTGCTAGTAAATTATTAATTTCATCGAGCTTTAGCTCAATTTCTTTAATCTCTTCAAAAGCTTGATATGCTTCTTCTAAAATAGTTCTTCCTGCTACAAAATCTATATCTTGACGTAGAAATCCAATGCGCACATCTTTATCAAAAGCCATTGTTCCGCCGTTGGTTTCAGTATCTTTAGACAATACTTTTAACAGCGTAGATTTTCCAGCTCCATTTTTTCCAATCAATCCAATTCTATCTCCTTTATTTAATTTAAAAGTAATTCCAGAAAACAAATCTGTCCCCATAAAAGAGACTGATAAATTATGTACGTTAAGCATCTATTTTTTTGTAATTTTGTGATTGCAAATCTACTTAAAATAATTAGAGTAATCATGTTTAAGAAAGGCACAAAAATCTATAGTATTTTCAACAATAAATGCCCAAGATGTCAAGAAGGAGATTTTTTTAAATCTAAGTTTACTTATAAACCAAGTAAGGTAACCGAACTGCATGAAAATTGCCCAAGTTGTAATTTAAAATATATGATTGAACCTTCATTTTTTTATGGAGCAATGTATGTTGGCTATGCAATTACTGTTGCTATTTGTGTTCTAGTATTTATTGTTTCTTCACTAATTTTTGGATTGAATATGCTTGAGTCTTTTACAGCTATATTTATTGTAATTGTTTTATTTATGCCAATAAATTTACGACTGTCTAGAATTCTTTGGATAAATATGTTTATTGAATACCAAGTGCAAAAAGAAGATCGTATTTATTAATAATATCTTTTAATATCTATTTCTTCATCTAACGCTTCTCCTTTTTCTAGATGATTGAATAAGTTTTTAGCAACTGTTGGAGCAATCATTACACCATGAGTTCCTAGCCCGTTTAAAATAGATAACTGCTTGTGCTCTGGGTGCATTCCAACTAAAGGCCTTCTATCTTTTACGGTTGGTCTAATTCCTGCGGTTTGATTGATAATTGTATACGGAACTGTAATTACTTTTTGTAATTTCTCTATCAACTCTTTCCTTCCTTCTTCTGACGGATTTGAGGTTTTATCTTTCCAATTAAAAGTTGCTCCAACTTTATAGAAATGATTTCCTAATGGCAATACAAACAGTGTAGATTTTAATAAAAAGTTAATCTCTAATTCTGGCGCATGAATAGTCAATAATTCTCCTTTTGCTTCATTTAAAGGCAACTCATTAAAAAATGGGTTTTTCTTGATTCCAAATCCTTCACAAAAAACGATTCTTTTTGCTTCTATTTCATTATATAAAATACTGTTATTTTTAAATTCTATCGAATCATATTTGAACTTTTCGAAAATAATTTGTGCTTTTTCATTCAAATAATTTCGATAAGACGAAACCAACTTTTCAGTATCAATTCTTCCAGTTTGATGTACTTCTCCGAAACCAAAATCTGCAATAACACCATTAATTTTTTCGTGAATAATATCAGAATTCATAAATTTAGAAAGCATTGGTCTGTCTGAGGCTTCAAACCAATTATTTTGATCTTCAATGGATTTAAAAACTTTTCTAGTCGTAAATTTTACATCAACCTTTAATTGTAGTCTTTCTTCAATTTTTTTATAAAATGGAAGTGCAATTTCTAATTGTTTCTCGGCATTCCAAACTGGCGTAAAACGTTTTAAAATTACTGGATTATAAACTCCGCTAGCAACTAAAGATGATGTTTGAGAATCGTCTTCAAAAACGATAAATGATTTTCTAGCGTGGATCAATTCTTCTATAAATGCTAAACCAGCTAAGCCTAAACCAACAACAATATAATCTACTTTCATGGTGTAAAAATACGCTATTAAATGCAAAAAGCGTTCTGAAATTCAGAACGCTTTTTTAGTCGTTGTTAATTGACATTAGTAATTCCACATATCAATTTCTCTATCTCTAATCTCTTCTTTTATCTTATCTGCTTCTAGCAATTGAAATAATGAATTTCCTCTAATATAATCAGCTATTTTACGATTGCCATAAATATTTTCTGTCCTTATAATAAAGGATGCAAAACGTCTTGCGTTCAACAAATGATCAAATGAAATTGAATGCGATGAGTTTTTTGGATTAAACACTTTTGCTTTGTGTAAAACATCTCTTGCTGCTGGATAAAAAACCCAGAATAATTCATATAAATTATCGTCTTCAATTTCTGAAACACCTAAAGTTTGCACATCTGGTCCTAATGGAGCAATCGCTAATAATCTATATTTTAGTTCTCCTTGTCTTTTATCAAAATACCACATTCCTTTTATCTTAAAAGCGGTAATATCTTGTGTGCTAATTCTAAATGTATCAATATTATTTCCGTTTTGACGTGCATTAAATAATTTACCTGCAATTTCTTGTCTAGTAATTTTAGAACCAAAAAAAGAATCTGAATATGCTTCTTTAATTTTTCCTGTTCTAATTCCTTTATATAATGTGTCAAACAACGATCTACGATTGTTAGAAATATTGGTAGTATCAATCGGGAAATAATACGGAAGATTAATTTTTTGATTTAAATCAATTACTTCCCATACAATTTTAGACCATAAAATATCTCTATCGTCTATATATCCGTAAGGCAAAGGTGCATCATTATCTGCCAACAATTGCTCTGTTGTTTTCTTACCTATCTGATTACCACTTGTTGAATTTAATAAGTTGGCTTGTGCATTAATTATCCCTGAGGTAATTAATGTTAGAAAAACAATATAAAAACGTTTCCTATTCATACTACTTAATTTAATCTTAATTTGAAATTTCAATAATTACAGGCAATACTTTCTTAAGCTTATAAGATGTATTGTTATCTATTACAGCTTCAATATCAAAAATTGTAATTTGATCTCCTCTTCTAGCTCTTGCTAATGCTTTTTTTGCTGCTGCATTAAAAGCTGTACCATTTACCAAAACTGTTAATTCTCCAGGAACTTTTACTTTAAAACTATTTACTTTTAATTGTAAGTCAAAAACAAAATCTGGTAAACCAGCACCAATATCTGCATTTTCAACACTGGTTTTTGGCATTCTTACCAAACCAAATTCTCCTCTGACTGAAGCTTGTGCGGCAGGTATATCTTTTACTCTAAATTTCTTAGATGAATTTATTTTTTTACCACTAGAAAGTGTAGCACCAACATTAATAGTCATCTCACTTCCTTGTCCTGCTTTAATCATATAACTAGAGCCACTTGTAATAATATTACCCCCAGTTGCAGTAACTTTTAAATTATTATTACTTACACCTGGTAAAGAAACTGAAACAGGATTATCTACTCCCCGATAGACAACATTCATTGCATCTGCAGAAATAACTGCATCATTTGGTTCTGGAATAACCGTATAAGAACTGTTAAATTCAACAGGAACAGATTTTCCGTTTTCAGTAAAGTTAATTACACCTTTAATATCGTTATCCCCTAATTTACTAGCTCTTAAGTCTAAAATTATTTGTCCTGCTTTTATATTTGTGTAAATACCTCCGTTTAAAGTTACTTTATCAGGAATCATGCTTGGATCGTAACGACCAAGAACAACTTTTCCTGTTACTTTTTCACCAATATAATATGCTGTTTTATCTAACTGTACAATTCCTTTATAATTACTTAAAGAAACTTCACTTTCAAGCTGACCACCTAACATAGTAGTTAAAATATTGCTTTCGCTATTTTTAATATCAACTTGTAATTGAGTTAGTTTTGTTAATGACGCTACTAAAGGAAATCCTTCAAAATGATAATTCAACCATTTTTTTGTAACGCCTTCTCTATCTGTTTGATTATCAGTACTAAATAAGATTGTTGTCTTATCCGATAAGCTTTTATAATCAGCTCCTAAAGCTTCAACAACATTTGTTCTGTACTCATTTATTTCATTAACAAATTCATCCCCCTTTTTAGTAAACGTATCACCTTTAAAGAGGTATTCATCTAAGAAATCACCTCTATCCATGACTTCATAATTATTTTTATCTTCCTGATCGCTTAACATCTTTGTTTTTAAACTATCAATATAACTATTAAACTTATTTGAAGCTATTTTAATTTTATCTGCTTTTTGTTTAAGATGTAAATATTTTGCTGGTTGATCTGTAGCTTTTGTTGCTAAACTGCTATATGCAGCTTCATTCTTCTGAGATGTAGAATTGTTATTTTCGGTTAATTTTTCATTGATTGATCCAAAAGCGGTCAACACTTCTTTACCCATACTTAATGCCATCATTGCAATAAATACAAGATACATTAAATTTATCATTTTTTGTCTTGGAGACATTCTTCCTCCTGCCATATCTAATTAGTTTTAGTTATTTATTATTACTAATTATTTGCTTGACATTGCAGATAACATACCACCATAAACTCCATTTAGTGAAGCCATATTTTGGGCTAAAGATTCCATTTGTTTTTTTAATTTTTCTGAATTCTCAGCTAAAGAACTGTCTAATTCAGCTTGATTTCTAACATTTTCCATCTGCACTTGGTACAATCCGTTTAAAGATTCCATTTGCGATGATGCTAATGACATTTGTTCGTTATAACTATTCGTTGTTGCAATAGTCTCTGAAGCCGAGAGCAATCCTTGTGCAGCTCCTTGGAAATTTTTAATACTATCTCCTAAGCTTGCAATTAAAGCGACGTCTAATTCTGCTTCTCTTAATATAATATCTAATTTTTGAGAAAGTAATCCGTGTGCTCCAGTAGCATCTTCACCAGAATCACCTAATTCTGGATATACTTTACTCCAATCTAAATCATCATCAATAGGTTCAAATGCAGAAAGAGCAAATACAGCTGCTTCTACAATCATACCTACCATAAGCATTTCATTTCCAAACTTCCAGTGTAATATTTTAAATAAAGCTCCAAGAATTACGATTGAGGCTCCTAAACCGTAAGCCATATTCATAATTTTTTTACCTTTTTTTGACTGTGCCATAATTTTAATTTTAGTTATTCTATTTTCCGTTAATCTTACCAAGGTAATTTTGCACTGTTCTAAAGCCAATATAGCTTCTTGCGGTATCTGCATATTCGTAATCTCTAGAACTCACTTCTAAAAAGTAAGCTACGTCTTTCCAAGAACCACCACGAATAATTTTTCTTTTATTATTTCTATCTTCAACATTTGGATTTATCGTAGAACCCATATAATAAGATGACATATTATAAGATGAATTTGTCCATTCTGCTACATTCCCTGCCATATTATATAAGCCATAATCATTTGCATTATAGGATTTTGCTTCAACAGTATATAAAGCCCCATCTACTGCATAATCTCCTCTTACAGGTTTAAAGTTTGCTAAAAAACATCCTCTATCGCTTGTGGTATTTGGTCCTCCCCAAGGATATTTTGCGAAATTTAATCCTCCACGAGCTGCATATTCCCATTCTGCTTCTGTTGGTAATCTAAAATTTGAAACTTGAGAGGCTTTCTTTTTTCCTTTTAAATAATCGTTTTTGTATTTTGTTCTCCAGTTACAAAAAGCTTCCGCCTGGTACCAATTTATACCAACTACAGGATAATCTCCATACGCTTGGTGATAAAAATAATTTTGATGCATTGGATCATTGTATGAATAATTAAAATCTTTTACCCAAACAGTTGTATCTGGATAAATATTAATCATTTCTGTACGTAAAAAATCTTTTCTATTTCCGCCTCTTTTAGCAGCAGCTTCTTTATCAAACCAAGAATATTTATAGTTTAAAAACTTAGTATTAAAACTTCTATTTCCATCTACAGCTTCGTCCTTTTTTATATACAAAGAGTCCATTACTTCTACATAAGCTTCATCTGGATACTCGTTTTTATCCCAAATAATATCTACATCCCAATTTAATGGCTTTTCAGAATCACCATAATACTTTATCATGTATTTTTGATATGGTGTTGCATTTATTGTGTCGTTTATAAATTCAAAATCATGTATTCCTCCTGTTAAAGGAGTTCCATTAGAAAGTAATACCACTTCTTCATCTTTTAATGCCAGTTGAGTCCTTACTACAGAATCTTTTACCCAATATACAAATTGCTTGTACTCGTTATTCGTGATTTCTGTTTCATCCATATAGTATGGACTAACGGTAACAGTTCTTGTGGGTGCACTTAGTGTTCCCATAACATCTTCATCTTGCTTACCCATGGTAAAAGAACCACCAGGGATTAATGTCATCCCCATAGGTTTTTCTGCGAACCATTTTCTTTTAGAATTAACACCTGTCAACTCTCCTCTATCATTAGAACCACAACTGTAAAACAGGGTTACTATCAATGCAAATAATGCTACTCTCTTCATATTTTTATAATCTTTCCTCAAAAAGTTCGTAAACCTATTATTTTTTTTATAAAATCCAATCGTTTTAATACTTTATATTACAATAGCTAAACATTAAATTGATATTTACATTAATTTCCTTAAAGCTTTGTACCATCTTTCTGGTATTTTTTGCTCAATTGCTTCAATATAATCTTGATATGTACATGGTATTAACGCATGTCTCTTGTATTTATTATTTGTAATAATATTTATCTCCATCCACCATCTTCCGCTTTTATCGCTTTTATAAAAATTAATTGGATCATCATTTTCCACTAAAACAATAAATTTCTGATAGGTTTCTTTTGTACAAAACGGATAATCTTTTGCTCTAAAATTTACTCCTTCAATAAAATACCAAATCATTTGCGCAATTAAATGTGCTGTTTGATTATTCTTGTCAAATTTTGAATTGTATTCGTAAATTCCGAATGACGTTACTTTATCACTTATGCCTGCATATCTTGAAATAGCACAAATTTCTTCACCGTAAAATCCGTTTGGAGATGCATTGTTATTTGCCGGAGCATCGCTTTGTCGAATTGAACCAATATCTATACTTACAATATCTGCATCTCTCATTATTGGTTCTACAATTGTTAAATCTTTTACTTCTCCTAAACGATAGGTGTCAAAAAATAAACTATTTAACAAATCTAATTCTTCTTGCGAATTGTAATATGTTTGATAACCAATATTGCTAAAATTGAATAAATTATTTGGTTTATCCATAATAATTTTACTCAAATATGAGCGAGAATTTAATCCTTCCTCTGTAGATTCTATATCAAATTTACCATCCACAGAAACTAAATTTACGGTTTGTTCAAGAGAATCATACCCTCTATAATTTGCGTATGTTATATCTTGACTTCCACCTATAATAACAGGAATGATCTTGTTTTTAATTAAATACGCAGTTAATTCTTTAACAGCAAAATAAGTATCTTCTACCGAATTTCCTTTTACTATATTTCCTAAATCTGCAATTTTTGTATGCCAATTTCCTGGAAATAATTGATATAAATGTTTACGAATCTCGTAAATATTTTCTCCGCAAGACATATTATCAAATGCATTTCTATCTTCTTGAACGCCAAAGATTGCAATCTGAACAGTATCTAATTCCGGAAAACCATTTTGTATTGAATGTACTTGTATATTCCTACCCAAACTTTGTGCAGACTGAAGCACTAAGTGAGCAATGATCGTATCTTTTATAGGGATTAAAAAATCGAAATTCATTTACTTATTATCCTTAAAGAATGCAATATAACTAATTGCTATTTCTTTTTAGTAATTTTTTTCCGTGTTGTTTTTTTCTTAGAAACTTTGGCTTCAATAATTTTTTCAACTTCATCAAGAGTTAATTCATCTGCTTTGGTTGTTTTTGGTAATTCAATTTTTGTTTTTCCTTTAATAATGTTGAATCTTCCCCAACGTGCTTTTTCAACTCTAATTCCTGCTTCTTCCCAATTATGAATTAATTTATCTCGTTCTTTTTGCTTTTTATCTTCAATTAAATTTTCTAAATCCTGTTGCGATAAATTATCAAAATCATACTTTTTATTTACATTGATAAAAATTGAATTCCATTTGATAAAAGGGCCAAAACGTCCAACTCCTTTTTGAATTGGCATTCTTTTATATTCTCCAATTGGCGCATCCGCTTTTTGTTTTACTACAATTAATTCTATAGCCCGTTCTAAATCGACTTCCATTGGGTTTTCTCCTCTATCTAACGAAACATACATTTCTCCAAATTTAATATACGGTCCAAATCTACCATTAGAAACTACAACTTCTTCAGATTCATAAGAACCTAAACTTTTAGGTAATAAAAATAAATCCAACGCTTCTTTTAATGTAATAGTTCCTAAATTTTGATCTTTTTGCAAACTCGCAAATAGCTTTTCATCATCATCTCTATCACCAATTTGAGCCATCGCGCCAAATTTTCCTAAACGAACTAAGACTGTTTTTCCTGTTTCTGGATGATTACCAAGAACACGTTCTCCGCTTTCTCTATCTGCATTTTCAGAAACAAAAGTTACCATTGGATGAAATTCATTATAAAAACTTTTAATCATATCAATCCAATCTTCTGTGCCTTCAGAAATAGCATCAAAAGAAGATTCTACTTTAGCAGTAAACCCAAAATCTAAAATATTTGAAAAATTAGCAACTAAAAAATCGGTGACAATATTTCCAATATCTGTTGGGATTAATTTTCCTTTATCAGAACCTGTTTTCTCCGTTAAAGAAGTACTTGAAACTGTTCCTGCTTTTAAGATAAACTCTTCGTAATTTCTTTCTACACCTTCAGTTTCTCCTTTTTCTACATAACCTCTTCTTTGAACTGTAGAAATTGTAGGCGCATAGGTAGATGGTCTACCAATTCCTAATTCTTCTAATTGCTTCACTAAAGAAGCTTCTGTAAAACGGTATGGCGGACTAGTAAAACGTTGTGTTGCTGTAATAAACTCATAAGACAAATCTTCACCTATTTTTAATTTAGGCAACATTCCTGCTTGTTCTTCTTCATCGTTATCTATGCCTTCTAAATATACTTTTAAGAATCCATCAAACTGAATCATTTCTCCATTTGCAGTAAATATTTTACTGTTTTTAGAATTGACTACTTTAACGTTTGTCCGTTCTAATTTTGCATCGCTCATTTGAGAAGCAATCGTTCTTTTCCAAATTAAATCATATAAACGATCTTGGTCATATTCAACATTCACAGAACTACAATCCATTTCTGTTGGTCTAATTGCCTCGTGTGCTTCTTGTGCGCCTTTGCTTTTTGTTTTAAAAACTCTAGGGTTACTATATTCAACCCCATAGCTTTTAGTGATTTCTTCTTTTGCTGCTTTTCTCGCATCTTCAGATAAGTTTAAACTATCTGTTCTCATATACGTAATAAAACCTGCTTCGTACAATCGCTGTGCAACCTGCATGGTTTTAGCTACCGGAAAGCCTAATTTTCTTGATGCTTCTTGCTGTAATGTTGATGTTGTAAATGGTGCTGCTGGAGATTTTTTTGCTGGTTTTTTTTGTAAATCAGCAATCTTAAAATCCGCCAATGCAGACGATTTTAAAAACTGTTCTGCTTTTTCTCTAGTTTCAAAATTTTTAGGAATTAAAGCTTTAAACGTCTTCCCTTTTGCATTAGAAAACTGAGCAACAACTTTATAATGTGTAGTGGTTTCAAACTCTTGAATACTTCGTTCTCTTTCTACAATTAAACGAACAGCAACAGATTGTACTCTTCCGGCAGATAAACCTCCTTTTACTTTTCTCCAGAGTATTGGAGACAATTCGTATCCAACCAATCTATCTAAAACTCTACGCGCCTGTTGCGCATTTACCATATCGTAGTTAATATCTCTTGGGTTTTCAACTGCTTTTAAGATGGCGTTTTTAGTGATTTCATGAAAAACAATACGTTTTGTGTTTTCATCCTTTAATTTTAATTGCTCTTTCAAATGCCAAGCAATAGCTTCTCCTTCTCTATCCTCATCACTTGCTAACCAAACAGTATCTGCTTTTTTTGCTAATGCTTTTAATTTTCTTACAACTGCTTTTTTATCATCCGAAACTATATATTCTGGCATAAAATCGCCATCTACATTTATCCCTAATTCTTTGGATGGTAAATCTGCAATATGACCAAAACTTGATTCAACTTGAAACTCTTTTCCAAGAAATTTTTCTATTGTTTTTGCTTTTGCAGGTGACTCAACTATTACTAAATTCTTTGCCATAAATCTATTCTGTTAAAAATAAATACACCTATTATTAATGGTGGATTTGGATTGCAAAAGTAGGTAGTTTTTTTTTATTTCAAATTTTCTTATTGATTTTTAGTTGATTTAGACCGAAAATCTATTATTATTATTCTGCCAATGTGTCATAATTTTTAGAATTTGTTCGTATATTTGCCTTTTATTTTGAATATGAATATGGAACAAGTTGAAAAAATAATTGATGAGAATTTACAAGGAAAAGCGCTTGTAAAAGAAAATAAACCTGAAAATACAAAAAAATTATTCATAGAAAGCTACGGTTGTCAAATGAATATGAACGATAGTGAAATTGTAGCTTCAATCCTTTCAGAACAAGGCTTTAACACTACCCGAAATCTTGAAGAGGCAGATTTAGTTTTGGTAAATACATGCTCTATTCGTGAAAAAGCAGAGCTTACCGTTAGAAAACGGTTAGAGAAATATAATGCTGTAAAAAAGATAAACCCAAAAATGAAAGTTGGTGTTTTAGGTTGCATGGCAGAACGATTGAAAGAAAAATTTCTAGAAGAAGAAAAAATTGTTGATTTAGTTGTTGGTCCAGATGCATACAGAGATTTACCTAATTTATTAGAAGAAATTGATGCTGGTAGAGACGCAGTAAACGTAATTTTATCTAAAGATGAAACGTATGGAGATATTTCTCCAGTACGTTTAAACAACAATGGCGTTTCTGCGTTTGTATCTATTACTAGAGGTTGCGACAATATGTGTACTTTTTGTGTAGTTCCGTTTACTCGTGGAAGAGAAAGAAGTCGTGATCCACAAAGTGTTTTGGAAGAAATTAAATCTATGGTAGATCAGAATTACAAAGAAATTACATTGCTTGGTCAAAATGTAGATAGTTATTTGTGGTTTGGTGGGGGATTAAAAAAAGATTTAAATAAAGCGTCAGAAATGGCTCAAGCAACAGCTATTGATTTTGCTCAATTATTAGATATGGCTGCTACTCGTTTTCCAAAAACACGTTTTCGTTTTTCTACTTCTAATCCGCAGGATATGAGTTTAGATGTAATTTATGTAATTGCAAAACATAAAAATGTGTGTAAATATGTACACTTGCCTGTGCAAAGTGGAAGCACAAAAATCCTGAAAGCCATGAATAGACAACATACCAGAGAAGAATATATGGAATTGATTGGTAATATTCTTGAAATTGTACCAGAAATGTCTTTATCTCAAGATATGATTATTGGTTTTTGTGGAGAAACAGAGCAAGATCATCAAGATACGTTGAGCTTAATGGAATATGTAAAATATGATTACGGTTATATGTTTGCGTATTCTGAAAGACCAGGAACTTTGGCTGCTAAAAAAATGGAAGATGATGTTCCGTTTGATGTTAAAAAAAGAAGATTAGCTGAAGTTATTGAGCTACAAAGAGAACACAGTCTATATAGAACAAAACAACATTTAGGGAAAACTGAAGAGTTTTTAATTGAAGGAGAATCTAAAAAATCTGACTTACATTGGAAAGCAAGAAACACACAAAATATGGTAATTGTTTTTCCTAAAGAGCATTATAAAGTGGGCGATTTTGTAGATGTAAAAGTAGAAGATTGTACTTCTGCTACTTTGAAAGGAACCGCAGTTGGTTATTCTGATAATAATTAAATTGGATAAAAAGAAGCAATGTTTCAAAGCTAAAATAAAACCCTCTTTGAGTCTTTGCAATTATAAAAAATGGAAAACTTACAAGTAATTAAACAGCGTTTCGAAATTATTGGAAACGATATTCAACTGAACAGGGCTTTAGAAAAAGCAGTTCGAGTTGCACCAACAGATATTTCTGTGTTGGTTACTGGAGAAAGTGGTGTTGGTAAAGAAAATATTCCAAAAATTATACACCAATTATCACACAGAAAACATGCTAAATACATTGCTGTTAACTGTGGAGCAATTCCAGAAGGAACTATTGATAGCGAATTGTTTGGCCATGAAAAAGGCTCTTTTACAGGAGCATCAGCATCCAGAAAAGGATATTTTGAAGTTGCCGATGGTGGTACTATTTTTTTAGATGAAGTTGGCGAATTACCTTTAACAACTCAAGTTCGTTTATTAAGGGTTTTAGAAAACGGAGAATTTATTAAAGTGGGTTCTTCTCAAGTACAAAAAACAAATGTTAGAATTGTTGCCGCAACAAACTTAAAAATGGCAAATGCAATTCAGAAAGGAAAGTTTAGAGAAGATTTATATTATCGATTAAGCACCATAGAAATTTCTTTACCACCATTAAGAGACAGAAAAGAAGATGTTCATTTGTTATTTAGAAAATTTGCTGCAGATTTTGCTCAGAAATACGGAATGCCGACGATCAGATTAGAAGAAAACGCTATCAGTTTGATTACAAATTATCGTTTTCCAGGAAACATTAGACAGTTAAGGAATATTGCCGAACAAGTTTCTGTAATTGAAGAAAACAGGTTAATTAGTGCTGAAAAATTGATTCACTATTTACCAAATAATCAAGGAAATTTACCTGCTGTAATTGGTAACTCTTCAGGTTCAAATTCAGATTTTGCTAACGAACGAGACATCATGTATAAAATCTTGTTTGATATGCGTAATGACATTAACGATTTAAAAAAATTAACACTAGATATTTTAAAGAATGCTGACATTGATGGTTTACAAGAAGAAAATCACAAGTTATTAGAAAAAATTTATAAAGAGCAACATTCAAATACTGGAAATGTAGAAGTAGTTCAAATTTCGAAATCAAATTCATCAGATAATGATGACAGGTACGATTTCATTGAAACAATTGAAGAAGACGAATCATTATCTTTACAAGACAAAGAAGTTGAGATGATTAAAAAATCTTTACAAAAAAATAATAATAAACGGAAATTAGCCGCCAAAGAATTAGGTATTTCTGAACGAACATTATATAGAAAAATTAAACAATACAATTTGTAAAACATTCTTTTGTTTATCTTTGAAATCCTTATGAAAAAACTATTTTACATCGCTATCTTTTTTATTAGTTCAGTACTAATTATTTCTTGTGGTGCTTATTCTTTTACTGGTGGAGACACCGGCAAAGCAAAAACCTTACAAATAGATTTTTTTAGAAATAATGCTCCCTTAGTTGAACCTTCTTTAAGTCAAAAATTTACGCAAGATTTACAAGATTTATTTTTAAGGCAAACCAATTTGAGTTTGGTAAACACAAGTGGCGATTTACGTTTTGAAGGGGAAATTACTGATTATAGAATTGCGCCAATGAGTGCAACAGCTCAGCAAACTGCAGCGCAAAACAGATTAACAATTACTATAAATGTTCGTTATTTTAATACGTTTATAGAAAAAGATAATTTCGAGAAAGGATTTTCTTTTTATCACGATTATCCGGCAAATACACAGTTAGTTGGTGGCGCGTTAGAAACTGCTTATAAAGAAATTATTGAAAGAATTACACAAGATATTTTTAATGCTTCAGTAGCTAAATGGTAAACGTATTATGAACACAAACAGCTTTACCGAACTATTAAAAAATCCACAAAAAATTACTCCTGAAAACACAGAAGTAGTAAAAACAATCATTAACGAATATCCATATTTTCAAGCTGCAAGAGCAGTTTATTTAAAAGGGTTAAAGAATAATGAAAGTTTTAAATACAATGCTGAGTTAAAAACAACGGCCGCATACACAACTGACAGAACTGTTTTGTTTGATTTCATTACGTCATTAGAATTTGCGGAAGAATCGAAACTAGAATCTAAAGAAGTACATCAACAAATTACTGAAAAAATAATTTCAGAAAAACCTATTGAAATAAAAGAAAAATTAGCAATAGGCAAACCATTGTCTTTTTCTAAAGCAGAAACACATTCTTTTAATGAATGGCTGCAATTAGCTTCACAAAAAAAGATTGAACGAAATTCTGATCAAAAAAATGAAATTGATAAAAACGTAATTATTGATAATTTTATTAAACAAAACCCGAAAATCTCTAAAGTTTCTAAAGATGCTGAAAAGAAAGAAATTGTCTTAGAAGAAAAACAAGACTCATCCTTAATGACCGAAACGCTAGCGAAAGTATATTTAGAGCAAAATAAATATGAAAATGCAATCAAAGCTTATGAAATATTAAGTTTGAAATATCCAGAAAAAAGTGGTTTCTTTGCAGACCAAATTAAAAGAATTAGAATTTTACAAAATAATAAATCATGAGTACGTATACAATCATTTTAATTTTGATATTAACTGTTGCAATCGCATTAATATTAATCGTTATGGTGCAAAATCCAAAAGGCGGAGGATTATCTTCTTCATTTGGTGGTGGTGGAGCACAATCTATGGGAGGTGTACAAAATACAAATAACTTCTTAGATCGTTCTACTTGGACTTTGGCTATCTCAATGTTTGCTTTAATTTTATTAGCAAATTTTGCAATTCCTAGAGCAAGTAGCAACAATCCTCAGTTAGAGAATACATTAGAAAATGTAAACACAACTCCTGCAGAAACAAATACAGTTCCTGCTACAACTAATGATAGCATTAACAAGTAATAGCTTTTAAATAAGTTATATTAATGCCAACGTAAATGACACGTTGGCATTTTTTACATCTATCGCATTTTGACAAAAAACTAGGATGTAGTAAAATTGGCAGTTTTTTTTGAATGGCATAATTTCTGACTATTCTATTTCACATAAAGAATCTAATTAATTAATCAAAATTTATAAAATGGGATTAAACATTAAACCTTTAGCAGACAGAGTTCTTGTAGAACCAGCTGCTGCAGAAACAACTACAGCTTCAGGTATTATTATTCCTGATAACGCAAAAGAAAAACCACAAAAAGGAATCGTAGTCGCTGCAGGAAAAGGCACTAAAGAAGAACCGATTACTGTTAAAGTTGGAGACACTGTTTTGTATGGAAAATATGCAGGAACTGAGTTAAAATTTGAAGGTTCGGATTACTTAATAATGAGAGAGAGCGATATTTTAGCAATCATATAAATAGCTCCTAGCTATTAGCCTCTGGCTTTTAGCTCCAATAAACTAATAAATTAAGATTAAGCCAATAGCCAACAGCTAAAGGCAAAAAGCTAAAAACATAAAATAATGGCAAAAGATATAAAATTTGATATTGAAGTTCGAGACGGATTAAAACGTGGAGTTGATGCATTAGCAAATGCAGTAAAAGTAACCTTAGGTCCTAAAGGAAGAAATGTAATTATTTCAAAAGCATTTGGTGCTCCAACTGTTACAAAAGACGGAGTTACTGTTGCAAAAGAAATTGAGTTAGCAAACGAGTTAGAAAACATGGGTGCTCAAATGGTAAAAGAAGTTGCTTCTAAAACTAATGATTTAGCTGGTGACGGAACAACAACTGCAACTGTGTTAGCACAAGCAATTGTAAAAGAAGGCTTAAAGAATGTTGCTGCAGGTGCTAACCCAATGGATTTAAAACGCGGAATTGATAAAGCTGTTACTGCTATTGTTGCAGATTTAGATAAGCAATCTCAAAAAGTTGGAAACTCTTCAGAAAAAATAAAACAAGTTGCTGCAATTTCTGCAAATAACGATAATACAATTGGCGAATTAATTGCTACAGCTTTTGGTAAAGTTGGTAAAGAAGGTGTTATTACTGTTGAAGAAGCAAAAGGAATCGACACCTATGTAGATGTTGTTGAAGGGATGCAATTTGATCGTGGATATTTATCTCCTTACTTTGTTACCGATGCTGATAAAATGATTGCAGATTTAGAAAATCCATATATTTTATTATTCGACAAAAAGATTTCTAACTTACAAGAAATTCTTCCAATTTTAGAACCCGTTGCACAATCTAGCAGACCATTATTAATTATTGCGGAAGATGTAGACGGACAAGCATTAGCAACTTTGGTAGTAAATAAATTACGTGGTGGATTAAAAATTGCCGCAGTAAAAGCTCCAGGATTTGGAGACAGAAGAAAAGCAATGTTAGAAGACATCGCTATTTTAACTGGTGGAACTGTAATTTCTGAAGAAAGAGGATTCTCTCTAGAAAATGCAACATTAGACTTATTAGGAACTGCAGAAACTGTAACTATTGATAAAGATAATACTACAATCATAAATGGTTCTGGTAACGCCGCTGATATTAAAGCTAGAGTTAACCAAATTAAGGCTCAGATAGAAACTACAACTTCTGATTATGATAAAGAAAAACTACAAGAACGTTTAGCTAAATTAGCTGGTGGAGTTGCTGTTTTATATGTTGGCGCTGCTTCTGAAGTAGAAATGAAAGAAAAGAAAGATAGAGTTGATGATGCTTTACATGCTACAAGAGCTGCTGTTGAAGAAGGGATTGTTGCTGGTGGAGGAGTTGCTTTAGTTAGAGCTAAAAAAGTACTAGAAAAATTAGCAGCTGATAATTTAGATGAAGCAACAGGAATTCAAATTGTTGCTCGCGCCATAGAAGCTCCTTTAAGAACTATTGTAGAAAATGCTGGAGGAGAAGGTTCTGTTGTTATCAACAAAGTATTAGAAGGCAAAAAAAACTTCGGTTACGATGCTAAGAATGATGAATATGTTGACATGCTAAAAGCTGGAATTATAGATCCTAAAAAAGTAACTCGTGTTGCTTTAGAAAATGCTGCTTCAGTAGCTGGAATGATTTTAACAACTGAATGTGCATTGATTGATATTAAAGAAGAAAACACTAGTGGCGGAATGCCTTCAATGGGTGGTGGAATGTCAGGAATGATGTAGTCGAAAAACTCGACATGTCCCGTCCTGAATAAACGATACAGATTATTAGACAATAATACTTAATTAAACACTTGTAAGAACATTCTTGCAAGTGTTTTTTCTTTTATAGGTTCGCATTATTACTTTATTCTGTTGATGCAT
>Ga0335398_10002984_pt1 | contig 25531 bp, 27 predicted proteins | sample BON03_FD_205742 | JGI IMG/M metagenome (GOLD analysis project Ga0335398, IMG submission 205742) | Freshwater microbial communities from Lake Bonney liftoff mats and glacier meltwater in Antarctica - BON-03 (spades assembly) (version 2) | ecosystem: Environmental > Aquatic > Freshwater > Ice >... | reverse complement strand
AGGACTTCTGTGTCATCCGCGCCTACCTCGATACCATGCTCAAGCAAGGGCATAATGTCTTCGAGGCGCTTCGCTTGGCCTTCATCGGTCAGCCCATCTCGCCTGCCCTTGGCTGAATAGACACTCAATTAGTTATATTTTTTTTCGAGCGTCGATATGCTGCCGTAACCCACCCCCATCCCCACCTTCCCCCTGAGGGGGAAGGTGTGCCTCTGGATTCCCTCCGCCTGAGGAAGAAGGTGTGTCTCTGGATTCCCTCCCCTTCAGGGGGACCTCGGTGCCGCCTGACGGTAGGGTTAGGGTGGGGGTGGGGTTGAGCATGGTCCATTTCGATTCTGTTTTTTTAAATGTGTTATTGATCATTCGCCACGCCGGAACAGGCGATCGAGTTCATGCACCGAAATCTGGTGCCAGGTCGGCCGGCCGTGGTTGCACTGGCCCGAGCGTTCGGTGGCTTCCATGTCGCGCAGCAGCGCATTCATTTCGGGCACGGTCAGTTTGCGGTTGGCACGCACGGCGGCATGGCAGGCCATGGTGCCCAGCAGTTCGTTGCGGCGTTCGGTGGCGATGCGGCTGGCGCCGTATTCACGGACTTCGTGCAGCACGTCCAGCGCCAGCGCCTGTGCATCGGCCTCGGCGAGCAGTGCGGGCACGCCGCGCACCACCAGCGCGCCAGGACCGGCGGGTGCGACATCAAAGCCCAGCCCCTGCAGGGCCTCGCGCTCTTCTTCGGCGGTGGCGACGTCCAGCGTTTCGGCGGCGAAGTGCACCGGCACCAGCAGCGGCTGCATCGGGATTGCGCGGTCATCGAGCGCGGTCTTGAGTTTTTCATACATGATGCGTTCGTGCGCGGCATGCATGTCGATGATGATCAAACCGTTGCGGTTTTCGGCGAGGATGTAAATACCGGCCAGTTGCGCCAGTGCAAAACCCAACGGATGTTCGTCGCCGGATGGCGGCAGTGCCGGTGCTGCAGGCAACAGTGTGTCGGTGGCTGCAGCGGCGGCAGCAGGGCGGGCGGCAAATAACGTGGCGTAGGCGCCGGCGGGTTGGGAAACGCCCAGCCTCAGCGGCATCGCACCCTGATTGCGATAGGCGGGCTGCAGCGGCGTGCTGGCGGGTGTTGTAAAGGCCGCGACCGGCGCGGCCTCACCGGCCGAGTGCGCCAGCGTCTTGTGCAGCGCATGGAATATGAACTGGTGCACTGCGCGCGAATCGCGGAAGCGGACTTCGGCCTTGGCGGGATGCACGTTGACGTCCACCAGTTGCGGATCGATGTCGAGGAACAGCACGTATGCCGGATGGCGGTCGTGATGCAGCACGTCGGCATAAGCCTGGCGGATGGCATGTGCGACCAGCTTGTCGCGGATGCAGCGGCCATTGACGAAAAAATACTGCGCGTCGCGCGTGCCCTTGGCATGCGATGGTGAACTGATGGCGCCGCGGATCGCGATCTGGCCGCCGGATTCCTCCACTGTCAGCGCGCCGGCCGCAAATTCTTCACCCAGCACCGCGGCGATGCGTGCATTCAATGGTTGCGGTTTGACCTGCAGCCGCGCGCGGCCGTTGTGGGTCAATGCAAAGGCGACGTCAGGCCGCGACAGCGTGATGCGACGGAAGGCTTCTTCGCAATGCGCGAATTCGGTCTGTTCGGTTTTGAGGAACTTGCGGCGTGCCGGCGTATTGAAATACAGCTCACGTACTTCGATGCGGGTGCCGCGTGCCAGCGTCGCGGGTTCTGGTGCGCCCAGTGCCGGGCCCTCGGCCGTGACGCGGTACGCATGGCGCTCGTCAGCACGGCGGCTGGTGAGCTCCATGCGCGACACTGAGGCGATGCTGGCCAGCGCTTCACCGCGGAAGCCCAGGCTGCCCACATGTTCGAGGTCGTCGAGCGAGGTGATCTTGCTGGTGGCATGGCGGGCCAGCGCCAGCTTCAGTTCGTCGCGGGAGATGCCGCTGCCGTCGTCGGTGACGGCGACCAACTTGGCGCCACCGCCGGCGAGTTCTACGCTGATTGCCTGTGCGCCGGCGTCGAGGCTGTTCTCCAATAGCTCCTTCAGTGCAGAAGCGGGGCGCTCGATGACTTCGCCCGCGGCGATCTGGTTGATCAGTAATTCAGGCAGAACGCGGATCGCTGACATGCGGGGATTATAAGCGCAGCGTACCAGGATAGAAGCAGGGATAGATGCAGGGTTATAAGCATCGTGCATCAGGGCATAAGTGCATTGCACCGCATCATCCGGGATCGGGGTGGAAGCACGGGGTTTTGTTTTATAATCCCCGCATCGTTGCGCGCGTAGTTTTCAGACGTAGTTTTAGACGAAGTTTTAGAGGCAGCGCGTCTCCAGTCCTCGGGCTTTCGTCTGCTGGTTTGACAGTCATGCGTAGCGCCTATCATTGAAGGGGAATTCATGTCGCAGATCATAGGGGTGCCGAAAGAGACGGCGGCGGGCGAAAAGCGCGTTGCCACCGTCCCGGAAGCCGTTGAAAAACTGATCAAGCTGGGTTTCAAGGTTATGGTGCAATCCGGCGCCGGTGATGCCGCGAACTGCAGTGACGAGACTTACCGTGCTGCGGGTGCTGAAGTCGTTAATGGCGCAGCCACCGTGTGGAGCACAGCGGACATCGTGTTCAAGGTGCGCGGCCCCGATGCCGAAGAGATCGGTCTGATGCGTGACGGATGCACCCTGGTTAGCTTCATCTGGCCGGCGCAGAACCCCGAACTGCTGAAACAGCTGGCGGCAAAAAATGCCACCGTGCTGGCGATGGACAGCGTGCCGCGGATATCGCGCGCACAGAAGCTGGATGCCTTGTCATCGATGGCCAACATCGCCGGTTATCGCGCGGTCATTGAAGCGGCACATCACTTCGGCCGTTTTTTCACCGGCCAGATCACGGCTGCGGGCAAGGTGCCGCCGGCCAAGGTGTTTATTATCGGCGCCGGTGTCGCGGGCCTCGCCGCGATCGGTGCAGCTTCGGGTCTCGGCGCCATCGTGCGCGCCAACGACACGCGGCCTGAAGTGGCCGACCAGATCAAATCGCTGGGCGGCGAGTTCATTCCGGTGGAATACCAGGAAGAAGGCACCGGCACTGGTGGTTATGCCAAGGTCATGAGTGAAGGCTTCCTCAAGGCCCAGGCGGCGGTGTTCGCCAAACAGGCGCAGGACGTGGATGTCATCATCACCACCGCGCTGATCCCCGGCAAACCGGCGCCGAAGCTGATCACGGCTGACATGGTGAAGTCGATGAAGCCGGGCAGCGTCATCGTCGACCTGGCTGCAGAGCAGGGCGGCAACTGCGAACTGACCGTGCCGCACGAAGTGACTGTCAAACACGGCGTGACCATCATCGGTTACAGCGATCTGCCGAGCCGCCTGGCCAAACAGTCGAGCACGCTGTACGCGACCAACCTGTTCCGGCTGGCTGAAGAACTGTGCAAGACCAAGGACGGCGTGATCAACGTCAACATGGAAGACGAGGTGATCCGCGGCACCACGGTGATCAAGGAAGGCAAGATTACCTGGCCGCCACCCGCACCGAAACTCTCGGCCGTACCCGTGGCCAAGCCAGCGGCAGCCGCACCTGCGCCCAAGAAGAGGCGCGGGCACGGCGGCAAAGGCGAGCCGACATCAGGCAAAACGATCTCCATCCTGTTTGGCGTGGCTGCCGTGCTGTTCTGGTTCATCGGCACTTACGCGCCGGCCGCCTTCCTCGGCCATTTCACGGTGTTTGTGCTGGCCTGCTTCATCGGTTACATGGTCGTGTGGAATGTGACACCGGCACTGCATACGCCGTTGATGAGTGTCACCAATGCGATCAGCAGCATCATCGCCATCGGCGCGCTGGTGCAGGTGGCGCCGGCACTGAGTGATGCGGCAGGTGTGGACCGGCCCGCGGGCTGGATTCTGGGGCTGGCGGTGGTGGCGGTTGCGCTGACTTCGGTCAACATGTTCGGCGGTTTCGCCGTGACCCGGCGCATGCTGCAGATGTTCCGCAAATAAGAGACGAAAGAGAGACGATCCCTATGTCCGCAACTCTGGCCACAGTCTCCTATATCGGAGCAACAATTTTGTTCATCCTCAGCCTCGGCGGTCTTTCCAATCCGGAGACTTCGCGACGCGGCAACCTCTACGGCATGATCGGTATGACCATCGCCGTGCTGGCCACGATCTTCGGGCCGCAGGTTACGGCTACTGGCTATGCCTGGATCATCGGCGCCATGGTGGTCGGCGGTGCGGTTGGCCTGTATGCCGCACGCGTCGTCAAAATGACGCAGATGCCCGAACTGGTGGCGTTGATGCACAGCCTCGTCGGCCTCGCCGCAGTGCTGGTCGGTTATGCCAACTACATTGATCCGGCGGCAGCGGGCCTGTTCCAGGGTGCGGAAAAAACCATACACGAGCTGGAAATTTATATCGGCATCCTGATTGGCGCTGTGACGTTCTCGGGTTCGATCATCGCCTTCGGCAAACTCTCCGCCAAGATCAGCGGCAAACCGATGCTGTTGCCGGGACGCCACTGGATGAATCTGGCCGGGTTGCTGACCGTGCTCTTTTTTGCCTGGCGCTTCATCAATACGCACACGGTGGCCGATGGCATGACCCCGTTGATTGTGATGACTGTGATCGCGCTGTTGTTCGGCATCCACATGGTGATGGCGATCGGCGGCGCCGACATGCCAGTGGTGGTGTCGATGCTGAACAGCTATTCGGGATGGGCCGCTGCCGCCACGGGTTTCATGCTGAACAACGATCTGCTGATCGTCACGGGTGCGCTGGTGGGATCCAGTGGTGCGATTCTGTCCTACATCATGTGCCGGGCGATGAACCGCAACTTCGTCTCGGTGATCGCCGGCGGCTTCGGCACCGGGGGCGGCAAGCCCGCGGCGGCCGGTGGCGGGGCGGGGGGCGAGCCGGCGGGTGAGGTGGTGGAGATTCTGGCCCCCGAGACCGCTGAGCTGCTGCGTGACGCCAAGAATGTGATCATCGTGCCGGGTTACGGGATGGCGGTGGCGCAGGCTCAGCACACGGTGTACGAAATCACCAAGTTCCTGCGCGACAAGGGTGTCAATGTGCGCTTCGGCATTCATCCGGTTGCCGGTCGCATGCCCGGCCACATGAACGTGCTGCTGGCCGAGGCCAGAGTGCCTTACGACATCGTGTTTGAAATGGACGAATTGAACGAGGATTTCCCGGATACCGATGTCGCGATGATCATCGGCGCCAACGACATCGTGAACCCGGCGGCGCAGGACGATCCGGGCAGCCCGATCGCCGGCATGCCGGTGCTCGAAGTCTGGAAAGCCAAAACCTCGATCGTGATGAAACGCAGCATGGCCTCGGGTTATGCCGGCGTAGACAATCCGCTGTTCTACAAGGAAAACAATCGCATGCTGTTTGGCGATGCGAAGGCCATGCTGGATGAAGTGCTGGTGGCGCTGAAGACCTGAGCGCAGTTACTGCAGAAAAAAGACGGCCGCACCCGTAAGGGTGCGGCCGTTTTGCTGCTGCGGGCCTGCCGTGTGGCATGCTAACCACAGCGTCGGCCTCGGAATGTGCGAAAATTGGCAACCCATTGTTTTATATGAATAAAATAATGTTAGACTTGCAGGCAAGCGAAATAAATCGCAGCAGCAATCGTCAGGGGTCTGGATGTGCGCGCACTCTGGTGCGAGCGTGATCAATTTTGGAAGGAGTACTACGATGACAACGGCGATGCACAAAATTGTATTTACGGGCTTGCTGGCGATCTCCCTGGGCCTGTCCGGGACCGTGCTGGCACAGGCGGAAAAACCCGCAATGAGCAAGGCGGATGCCCAAGCGCCGAAACTGGAGCAGGGCCGCGGCTCACGTGCTGACGTAGATGCGCGTGAATGCCTGAAGTTTTCCACCAACATGGAAATCCACCGCTGCGCGGAGAAATACCGGCCGCAGAAGTCGGCAGCCTGATCCCTGCAGGGCCGCGATCGCGGCCCTGTTCACTTACGGCAGTGCTGCCACATTCCAGCGTCAGCAGCAGGTTCAGGTCACTGGCTCCGTTTACAAACTTCCAACCAGCCCCACTTCGCGCAGCAGATTCACGTGCTTGACTTCGTCGGCCTTGATCAGCGCGGCAAACTCCTTGGGAGTGCCGCCTGCAGGCTCCACGCCATTGTTTCTCAGCTTAGTCTGAATATCAGGTAATTTCAGCACGTTGTTGAACGCCTGGTTAAGCCGCTGGATGATCGCAGCCGGGGTGCCTTTGGGGACGACGATGCCGTGCCAGACGCCGGCTTCATAACCGGGAAGCGTCTCCCCAATGGTGGGTAAGTCGGGCAGACTGGCTACGCGATTGCGGGTGCTGACGGCGATAGCCTTCAGGCGTCCGGCCTTGACGTGCGGCAGCTCCGAAATCATGGTGCCCATGGATAAGTGCACCTGACCGGCGACCACCGCTGTGACTGCAGGTCCGCCGCCTTTGAACGGCACATGCACCATTTTTATTTTTGCCATGCTGTTCATCAATTCCACGGCCAGGTGTGCGGCACTGCCGTGTCCGGAAGAACTGAAATTGAACTGTCCAGGTTTGTCCTTGGCGAGTTTTATCAGCTCGCTGACCGTGGCGGCCGGTACGGATGGATTGACCGCAATCATCAACGCCACCGTATCCAGATGAATTACCGGAGTGAAATCACGCTGCGGATTGTAGGGGATTTTCTTGTACAGAATCGGATTCACCACCATGCTCGCCTGCAGGCAGAACAGCATGGTATAGCCGTCCGGGCTTGCCTTGGCGCCGATATCCGTGCCGATGATGGCATTGGCGCCGCCGCGGTTGTCGATCACGATCTGTGCACCAAGTTGTTCGATCGCAGCCGGATTCAGCAGCCGTGCCACGGTATCGGTGCCTCCGCCCGGCGGATATGGAATTACAAACCGAATTGGCCGTGACGGGTAATTCTGCGCGCCGGCGGTGTTTGCCAGCATGACCAATGCGATCCCAAGCAGTAAATGTCGAACCATCTTGTGCTACCTCCTCGATTTGAACGGTCATTTACGCTGATGCAAAACCATCAGGTGCCGTTCTTCATATTATCCAGCGCAAAGACTGATACTGCGCATCCAGGCTGATCTGGATGCCTGTCAGTGGTGCCCGCTATATAACCAACTGCTGATCAACAGCAACAGAGCCAATGCCTGCCCGACAGGAATTGGCTGGTGACTGCTGACCCGTTGATTGTAAGTCGCGAATGGCGAATCGCAAAATCGGGAATCGCAGGCCGGCAATGAAGCGTTGGTCACACTACATGCTGATTCGCGATCACGCTGCGTGCCGTGCGATGAAATCCCAATCGATTTCTATGCCGAAGCCGGGTGTTTCGTCCAGGTGAACGTAACCCTTGATGATTTGGGCGCGCTGCTTATACATGCCTGACCACAATGGATCGGGAACGCCGTTGGACTCTACGCCGAAACTCGCGCCCGGAAAGGCAGCGCACAGATGCGCATGCAGTTCCGGCACCTGGTGCGGCGAGATTTTCGCGCCAAGCTGTTCGGCCAGAGCCGCAATGCGCAGCGACTCGGTGAAGCCGGAGTGACGTGTGGAGTCGAACTGCACATAGCGCACTCCGCCGTTGATGATGAGTTCGCGCACGGTGAGGCGATGCAGATCGCGTTCGCAGTGAGCGAGCGGTATAGACGTGGCTACAGCGAGGCGCTGAAAGTCGGCAGGCTGGTAGTGCCAGCGCAGGGGCTCTTCGAACCAGAATGGCTCGTAACGCTCGACTGCACGCGAAAAGGCAATAGCCGTGTCGAGATCATAGGCTGCGGTGCAGTCGAGCAGGAGCAGCGTATCCGGACCGATCGCGTCGCGTGCGATGCGCGCACGCTCGATATCCTCGCTGAGTGTCTGACCACCGTCCTTGATCTTGACGGCACGATAACCCTTGGCGACGAAGGAGGCGACTTCCCTGGCCATGTCATCAGGCTTGCCGTCGTTGCGGTAGTAGCCGCCGGTCGCATAAGCCGGTACCGGCCGGTTCTCGCCACCCAATAGCCGGAAGATCGGCATGCCGGCTGCTTTGCCCTTGATGTCCCACAGCGCCAGGTCTATGCCGCCGATCGCGGCCGTAATCTGTGGACGGGCAGCGCGTGGCAGTGGCGGGGGTAGTCCGTCTTCGGCAAGAAAACCGCCCGGTCGCGGGCAGGTCAGGGAAAAGAGCTTGTCCCAGACTGCCACATGTTCAAGCGGGTTCATTCCGATCACGACTTCACCAAGGCGCTGCACCCATTCGCAGATGTCCTTCAGTGGTGCGCCGTGAATCTGACCGATGCCAGTGATGCCTTCGTCGGTGGTTACTTCAACGAGGATGACGCTGACGCCGCGCATGGGCTCATGCGCGGTCACGCGCGCAACCTCGTACGGGATCGATGCGGCGTGTGTTTTGACTGAAATAATTTTCACGTAATCACCTGTGCGAATAGAGCGGGTGCCCGGCGACCGGCAGGCTGGCCTTCAGTATGCTGCCGCTTTCCGATTCCGTGATGTAGAGCGTTTTTAAATCGGCGCCTCCGTACGCGCAGTTGGTCGTACGGATGCCGCGGCACGACTTGATGCGGAAGGCGGGTTCACCGAGCTTGCTGAACAGCCACACCGATCCGAGGCCGGAGTGGCATACGGCAAGGCCGCCCTCCGAGTCGACAGCGAGGCCGTCAGGACCTGACAGGCTGCCGGTCAGCTGGATGAAGATGCCGATCTTCGCGCCGATTTGCATGATGCCCCCTTCTGGCAGCAACGGGATGCGCCAGACGTTGTTCATGCGTGTGACATTGACGAAGAGCATTGTTTCGGACGGGTTAAGCGCGATTCCGTTGGGTCCCGGTACCTTGTCCAGAATGAGTTCCAGTTCACCGTCCTGGGCACGCCATCGAAATACGCGGCCACTGGGGTCGTTCATACTGCTGTTGCCCTGGTCGGTGAAATAAATATCGCCGCTGCGGGAGAAAACAAAATCGTTGATGCCCTTGAAACCCTCACCTGCGACTTCATCGACGATAGTTGTCAGCTTTCCGGAGACGGGATCGAGCAGCAGAATGCCGCGCAGGCGATCAGCCACGAAAATTCGGCCATCCTGGTGAATTTTCAGACTGTTGGGTTCACCCTCGTACTCGGCTACGACCGTGAACTCGCCCTTGGGCGAAACGCGGAAGATGCGGGCATAGGGGATGTCGACGCAGTAAAGATTGCCTTCGCGGTCAAAAGAAGGTCCTTCGAGGTAGGAGTGTATGGTCTCGGGCTTGTCGACCGGCTGGCCCTTTTTTCTGAATTCGACCCACTTGGATTTCCGGTTGTTGACCCGGAGCGAATCCGGCAGTTCGGCGAAGACCTCGGCTTCAATGACGGGTGGTGCAGCAAACATCTTTTTTCCTCCTTGATCAGAGAGACTTATGTGCCCGGGGACCCCCGCCGGTGAAATGAATCGCTGCGGCGGCCTGCGCGATGGAAACTGCCCGTGTAGCCGGGTGCGCGCCGATGATGAGTCCTGTCGATTTTATTTTAAGTGTTCCGGCAGCTTACTGCCCTTGTCTGCGCCATTGTGCGCATGATCCATCATGCGGTCACCATACATATTTTTGCAATGCCGGAGTAGCACTTTAGAGAAACCAGTTGAAGCTCTGAGCAGTGGCCGCTGCTTACAGTCCGGATTTGCGAAACATGATGTCGCCGTACCAGGCGTGGGCATAGTCGCCGGTGTTGTCAGTGTCAGTCATGAGGCCTACGGCGATGATGCGCCCGGGCTCTTCGCCGAAAGCGCGGCGGTAATCCTCGACGATATTGCGCGTGACTTCCTGCCACTGGCCCAGGCGGTCACGCCCGGATTCGGCGACGATCATGCGAATGCGCGAGGTGTGCCGGTTGGGAATCACGGTTTCCAGTGGCGCGCGGTTTTCCCAGATGTACATCAGCGTCGCGTACGGCAATTGCTGCCCGGTCAGCAGGCGGATGTTGCTGAAAAAAGTGCGGTCCTGTGGCGACAGCTTTTCCATGTTGCCGTCGAAACTGACGACCAGGCGTACCGGCGCATCTTCCAGGTGTTTCTTGGTGTTGTCGGCCTGACGGATCAGCGTATCGACTTTCCAGCGCCAGTTGAGCAGGGGATAGGTGGCGGAGTCCAGCGTCAGCGGATGCATCAGGCCGGATGCCGAGGCGCGCGCCTTCGCATGCACCACGGTTCTGCCCTGTTGGCTGACCAGGCGGTATTCAGTGGGTCGTTTGAAACTGGACAGGATCCACGGCTGCCAGCCCGGTGGCAGGGTTGCGCCCGGCGTATGGCCGGAAAAACTGCGGACATGGTGCAGTGCCACCGTGTCCGGTGCATTTGCATAGTCTGTCGACGTGCTTGCGCACCCAGCGATCAATATCGCGACCAGCGCCATGACTGGCGCGGTACGATCAAACTTGCCCATGAGCTCCTCCAAGCCGTGCGCAACCGTTGCGCATCTTAGAGCAATCCGCCGCGGTCAGGCGAGGAGAATCAGCGATCCGTCAGATCAGCGGGGGGCAGCGGTCAGGGATTGGTGGCGACCTGTGCCGGCGCCAGCGGCGGGTTCTTGGAGAAATAACGCTTGATGCCGGTGAAAATCGCATCCGCCATCTTGCGCTGGTACGCCGAGCTTTTCAGCTTGTTCTCTTCTTCGGGGTTGGTGATGAAGGCGGTCTCGATCAGGATGGATGGAATGTCCGGCGCTTTTAATACCGCAAAACCCGCCTGCTCGACGTAGTTCTTGTGCAGCCGGTTGATGCCACCCATTTCGGCGAGCACAGCCTTGCCGAGTTTGAGGCTGTCGTTGATTGATGCGGTCTGCGACAGATCGAGCAGGGTCTGTTTGAGGTAAGTGTCGTGCACGCCGATGTTGACGCCACCGATCAGATCGGCGTCGTTTTCCTGCTTGGCGAGGAATCGCGCAGCAGCGGAGGTCGCGCCGCGTTCCGACAGGGCGAATACGGAAGAACCGTTGGCTGAAGATTTGGTGAAGGCGTCGGCATGGATGGAGACCATCAGGTCGGCGCGTACCCGTCGTGCCTTGTCGACGCGGGTATGCAAGGGGATGAAAAAGTCACCGTCGCGGATCAGCACGGCGCGCATGTTGGGTTCGCTGTCGATGCGCTCCTTGAGCTTTCGTGAAATGGCCATCGTGACATCTTTTTCCAGCGTGCCGCGGCGGCCGCGCGCGCCCGGATCTTCGCCGCCGTGGCCGGCGTCGATGGCAATGGTGATCAGGCGTATCGAGGGTGGGCGTGTCGGGCGCACCGCCGGCGCGACGCTGGCGGTTGTCGTCGTCGGCGTTTCGGATGCCGCAACCGCAGGTGCTTCAGTCTGCTGTGCTTCATGACGTTTGAGGAAGGCGAGCAGCGGATCAGGCGGTTCCAGCGGGTACACGTCGAGCACCAGGCGGTGGCCATATTCGCCGATCGGAGCCAGCGCAAAGGCTTCGGGTTTGACCCGGGCCTTGAGGTCGAATACCAGGCGTACGGTGCCGGGTTTGAAGCGGGCGACGCGCACACCCTTGATATAGGGATCGTCAGGGCTGATCTTGCTGGCGATTTCGTTGAGTGTGGCGCTCAGCGCGATGTCATCGATGTCCAGCACCAGCCGGTCGGGGTTATCCAGGCTGAACAGGGTGTGTTTGACTGACTGTTGCGATTCGATGGTCACTCGCGTGTAGTCGGGCGCGGGCCAGACTCGCGTTGCGGTTACCAGTACATCGGCAGCGTATACCGGTGCGACCGGTGCGGAGAATGCCAGCATGGCAGCGATGCCCTGCAGTGCTTTCAGCAGCGAGCGGCGGGCAGTCGAGCGGATACGTGACAGGAATCGGGACAAAAAGCGGGACTGATACGGGCGGGGTGCCGTGCGGCGGATGACGGGTCTCAGTATGTCAGCTGGTCGAGACAACGCCTGCCAACCTCCGTGTGCGCAGTGATAGATGTTGTGCGGCCCTGCGCTTGGGCGCGCATATCAACGGTGAGATCCGCAGTGGGTAAATCGGGTGCCTTTTCAGGCCACTCGACGAGGCAGACGGATGCGGAATTGAAATACTCCCGAAATCCGCTTTCCTCCAGCTCCTGTGGATCAAGGAACCGATAAAAATCAAAGTGATACAAGTATAACCTAGAAAACTTATAAGGTTCAAGCAGGGTGTAAGTCGGGCTTTTGACCCGCCCTTCAAAACCCAGCCCGCGGAGGATGCCCCGTGCCAGCGTGGTTTTGCCGGCACCGAGGTCGCCACGCAGATGCAGCACCATGCCCGGCTGCAGCAGCGGCGCCAGCGCGCGGCCCAGGGCGAGGGTGTCGTCTTCGGCGGCGAGATGCAGGCTGCGTTTATGATGCGGGGTATGCAAGAGGGTAGCGTGGTTCAAAAGAGTGTTGATTGGTCGGTGCTCCGGCGCAACATCGGACGCTGGGGCGCGGAGCTGGGTTTCCAGCAGCTTGCGATTGCCGACTGCGATCTGTCGCACGCCGAGCCGCGCCTCGCGGAATGGCTGGCCCGCGGCTGGCACGGCGACATGGATTATATGGCACGCCATGGCGTGAAACGCAGCCGTCCGGCCGAATTGATACCGGGCACCGTGCGCGTGATCCTGGTGCGCCTCGATTACACGCCGCCGGCGGCACGCGACAGCTGGGCGGTGATCAACGATGACTCCCGCGCATTCATTTCGCGTTATGCGACGGGGCGCGATTATCACAAGGTGTTGCGTGCAAAGCTGCAGCAGCTGGCAACCCGCATTGAATCTGCGGTGGGCGAGTACCGGTATCGCGTTTTTACCGACAGCGCGCCGGTGATGGAAGTGGCGCTCGCCGAAAAAGCGGGCCTGGGCTGGCGCGGCAAACATACGCTGCTGCTCAACCGCGAGGGCGGGTCGGCATTTTTCCTCGGTGAAATCTATACCGACCTGCCGCTGCCGGTCGATGAGGCGCAGGAAGAACACTGCGGCACCTGCAGCAAATGCATCACGGTCTGTCCGACGCAGGCCATCGTTGCACCGTACCAGCTCGATGCGCGGCGCTGCATTTCCTATCTGACCATTGAATTGAAGGGCAGCATTCCGGAAGCGCTGCGTCCGCTGATCGGCAACCGGGTCTATGGCTGTGATGACTGCCAGCTGGTGTGCCCGTGGAATCGCTTTGCGCAGACCACTGGCGAAGCCGACTTTGACGTCCGTAACGGGTTGGATGATGTGGCGCTGATCGATCTTTTTGCCTGGGATGCACAGGCGTTTGCGGCGCGGCTCGCCGGCAGCGCGATTCATCGCATTGGCCATGAACGCTGGCTGCGCAACCTGGCCGTAGGCCTGGGCAACGCAAAATCAACGCCGGCAGTGGTCGCCGCATTACAAGCGCGGGCTAATCATGCTTCGGCTCTAGTGCGTGAACATGTGACCTGGGCGCTGGCGCGCCACGGCGTTGCCTGCTGATCAGCTTATGGGCACCTCTATAAATTCACCAAACCCCGTTCGGGCTGAGCCTGTCGAAGCCTTTTGATAATAAAAACAACAATTTAGCGAACAGACCCTTCGACAAGCTCAGGGCGAACGGTAATTTATAGAGGTGCCCTTATGGCGATTTGCGGCTGGCGCACTGTGCCGCCAATTTCAGAACAGCAAAGGCCGTGACTACCAGCGCCACGATGTAGAGCAGCCGCTGCGGCCACGGCCCCAGCGCATCGACGATGCTCGGGGTGTCGGGAAGTGTATTGCCGACAAAACCGTAGTTCGCACCCAGCAGCAGATTGACCGGCAGGCTCATCAGCGCATAAACAAAAGTTGCTGCACAGGCGTAACCATAGTCGCGCCAGCTCGGGCGGTAGCGGTGCACCGCAACGTCATACACGGCCACCGCCAGCAGGAAGCCATGCTGCTGCCAGAATCCCCAGAACCAGATGGAAGTCGGCGGGTCGGTCAGGCTGGGTGTGAGCACGGCCTGCGTGGAAAGACCGAAGCCCCAGAAAAATACCGGCACCCGCATCCAGTGCGCACGCGTCAGCAGCAGCAGCGAGGCGAGCACTGCAGTGAGATGGCATAACTGCAGCGGCAGCGTGGTTTTGAGGTCCAGCGCGGCGGGATGATCCACCACAGATGCGCTGCAAACCAGATGGCCAGATTGCTCCACGCCAGAGCGCGTTCCAGCGGAGTCGGTACATCGGAGTACTGTCGCCTGCCGATGGCCACCCAGCCCGCGATCAGCAGCGCCAGCACCAGCACAGCAATGCCGTGCGTCAGGGTAAACGCGCGAAAGGTCTCCACAGTCTGCTGCCAGGTTGTGGAGTCAGGCGCCTAATGCTGCAGCCAGTTCGTCGAAATCGTTGACGATCACGTCCCACTGCTCGGTGGCTTTGAGATTGGTTTTTTGCGCCGGGCCATATTCAGTGGGCCGCAGCACAAAGCCGGTGCGCATGCCGTGGCTGCGCGCGTGTTTCAGATCGTCGTTGTGCGCGGCCACCATCATCACTTCATGCGGTTCGCAGCCCAGCAGTTCGATGGCGCCGAGATAGATTTCAGGGTCGGGTTTGAAATGGCGGAACACCTGGCCGCAGAGTACAGTGTCCCACGGCAGCCCGCCATGTTTGGCCATGTTGGCCAGCATGTCGACATCGCCATTGGACAGCGTGGAGAGCAGGAATTTTTTCTTCAGCCGGGTGAGGCCGGCGACCACGTCGGGCCACGGCAGCAGGCGGTGCCAGACGCGGTTGATGTGATGCAGTGTGGCCTCGTCGAGTTTGTCCAGTCCGTGGCGCGGCGCCAGCTGGTCCAGTGCCTTGCGGTAAATGCCGTCGATGGTGGTCCATGACCACTCGCCCTTGCGCACCTTGTCCATGCCCGGCTTGTACGCGGTTTTCCATTCATCAACGAATGCGGCCCAGTCGGTATCCAGCTTGTGTTTGCTGCCGTATACCGACAGGTCATTGATGATGCTGGTGCGCCAGTCGACCACGGTGCCGAAAGTATCAAAAGTCAGTGCCTTGATGCCGGAGATCATGATTTAACCCGTTGAAATCAGAATATTTTGCCGGGCTCGCGCGGAGTGACCCGCTGCCCCAGGTCGCAACGCATGCGGATGGCGCCTTCGATGCTCTGGTAGTAGCCGGCGATGTACTGGGTATGACTGAAGCCCAGTGTTTCGTAGAAGCTGCGCGCAGCAAAATTGTTGGCACGCATCTCGACACTGATGTGGCCGATGCCGGCAGTCAGCGCAGATTCGATGAGCCATTCGATCAGCGCCAGCCCGATGCCGCAGCGCTGGTGCGTGGGTTTGACTGCGAGCAGCGAGAGGTGCGCCTTGGTGTCGCCGAATTCGGTGATCGCAAAACCGGCGACATGACCGCGGGTTTCGGCGACCAGCACACAGGTTTCGCGGGCATGTACTGCGCGCGCCACCCGCGTCGGGTGCCAGGTCCAGCCGCGCAGGCCGACTTCGATCAGGCAGCGCGACATCACGGCGATCTCCTGGATATCGCCGCCGCTGGCCAGTCGCATCTGATAAGGCGTTACGGACAAGTCTGCAGGCTCCTTGCTGCAGTGTAGCGCATCACCGTCGACCGGCGTTGATCCGTTTATGTCGTAGGGCGTGGCGGCAGTGTCTGCCGCCCGCTGCCTGTTACGCCTTTTTCGGTATGAACTTCAGCGCGACACCGTTGTTGCACCAGCGCTGTCCGGTGGGCACCGGGCCGTCTTCGAAGATATGTCCGTGGTGCCCGCCGCAGCGTACGCAGTGATATTCAGTGCGCGGCAGGAACAGGCCGAAATCCTTTTTGGTGGCGAATGCATCGGGGATGGTCGTGAAAAAACTCGGCCAGCCGGTGCCGGATTCGTATTTCATTTCGGAGGTGAACAACGGCAGGTCGCAGCCCGCGCAGGCAAACACGCCCTCGCGCTTTTCGGCGTTCAGTGCGCTGGTGCCGGCGCGTTCGGTGCCTTCCTCACGCAGCACGTTGTACTGCGCGCGGTCCAGCCGCTTGCGCCATTCGTCATTGGACAGCTTCAGCGCTTCGGTGGGCGCCGGGGCCTTGAAGTTGGCAGCGAGCAGCGCACGCCAGTTTTTCTGCATGGTGTTGATCTCCTTCATTGCGTTGGCGGGGGCGGCGATGGCTGCCCTGACCAGCGATTGCCCCAGCGCGACCAGCGCCAGGCCCTGCAAAAATCCGCGTCGTTTCATGGTAATTCTCCTGTGCCGTGTTCAAGCCGCGCATGGCGCGGGTAATGCCGGGAAATCCGGGAAAAAATTCAGGTTATATGGCTATTGATCATTGGTCGAATAATCCCGGCATCCCTTACGCTCATGATCGAAGTGCGCGCCGGATGCGCGATAATCTCCGCCTGTCGGAAAACAATTCAAAATAATCCAAAGCAATGCAAAGTATACGTATAGACCGCTACGGCGGCCCTGAAGTTCTGCGGCATGTCGATATTCCGGTGCCGGTTGCCGGTCCCGGTACGGTGCTGGTGCGCGTGCATCACGCCGGCATCAATTTTATGGATATCCATACGCGGCAGGGCAAATATGCACAATCGCGGACCTACCCAGTGCGCCTGCCGTGCACGCTGGGCATGGAAGGTGCGGGCGTGGTAGCTGCAGTCGGCGAAGGCGTGACTACGCATGCCGTGGGGGACCGCGTGGCGTGGTGCATCGTCTGGGGCAGTTATGCCGAGTATGCGGTGGTGCCGGCGTGGCAGGCGGTAAGGGTGCCGGATGCACTGCCGCTGGATCTGGCTGCGACCTCGGTATTCCAGGGCTACACCGCGCATTACCTGACCCACGACGTGGCCCGGCTCGGGCCGGACAAAAGCTGCCTGGTGCATGCCGCGTCCGGTGGCATTGGCCAGATCCTGATCCAGATGGCTAAACGCAGCGGCGCGCGGGTGTTTGCGACGACCAGCACCGCAGAGAAGGCTGCTGTCGCGCGTGAGCGCGGCGCCGAGTCGGTGCTGCTGTATGACGGCGGACGTTATGTCGATGTCGTGCGCGAGGCCACCGGCGGGCAGGGTGTGGATGTGGTGTTCGATTCGATCGGTAAAACTTCGCTGCGTGACAGCTTCCGCGTCGCGCGCACCCGCGGCCTCATCGTCAATTACGGCAATGTGTCGGGCTCGGTGCAGGACCTGGATCCGCTGGAGCTGGGCGAATCGGGATCGTTGTTCCTGACGCGGCCGCGGCTGGCGGATCATTTGCGCGATGCTGCGGAAATCCAGCGTCGTGCCACCGACATTTTCGGCGCGCTGCTCGACGGGACGCTGAAGATCGACATTGCCGGACGTTATACGCTGGACAATGTGGCGGCCGCGCATGCGGCCTATGAAGAACGCCGCATGGTCGGCAAGCCCGTACTCGATATTTCAATATAAGATATAGATTTTATTGATAATTATTTAATACCCAGATGATGATCCAGTGACAGCGCACCCGGTCCCCGGGCAATGACATAAAGCATCAGACCGGCCCAGCTCAAATGCGTGGACCAGGCATCGGGGTAGACAAAGATCTGGATCACCGCAGTCATGCCCAACAGCGCGAAGGCCGACAATCGCGTGCACAATCCCAGCACCAGCAGGATCGGGAACAGGTGTTCGGCGTAAGTGGCCATGTGCGCTGCGAATTCGGGCGGCACCAGCGGCACTTTGTATTCTTCGGCAAACAGGAAGTAGGTGCTGTCCTTGATGCTAATCAGGCCTTCCACCTTGGTGCGCCCGGATAAAAAGAAAATCGAGGCGATGCCCAGGCGCGCAGTCAACGCCAGTAGCGTGTGGCCCAGCATCTGATCGAGGCGCTCGGCGATTCGGTTCCAGATGCCGCGCAATCTGTCGGCGGGTGTATCGCTCATGGTAGTCGTAATCGGGTTCATGGTTATTCCTCCTTATGATTTTTGTTGTGCAGGCTCATGCCGCTGAAAGCGCCGGCGTCGAGCAGGGCCGACATCAGCGCAGCGAGGTCGGCATTGCCGTCGATGTCCAGTGCAGCTTCCGCGGCGCCGGCCAGCGTGGCTCCGGCGGCACAGGCATCGAGAAACGCGCAGCCGGCTTGATCCATTGCGACCCACTGCACCACATCGCGCGGCCGCGTCAGCAATGCACCTTCGGCCTGCCATTCGATTTCGGTATCGATCGGTTCGTCAGTGCGGTTGCGCGACCAGATGGTATACACGGGCGCCTGATCAAACCAGTGCCAGCGTGCCGCGGCGTGCAGCTTGAGTCGTGTACGGAAAAAGTTGCCGGACGCAAGTGTCGCTACCGTGGCGCCGTCCAAAGGAGCTTCATCCGGACTGATGTGCGCTTCAATCCAGCAGCGGTCGAGTCGTGCAACGTCGGGCAGGTAAGGCAGTTCGGCAGCCGGATCAAAGCCTGCCAGAAAATCGGCGTAACCCGCGCCGTACTGCAACAGCATCGGCTGCTTGGGCAGGTTCTCGCGGGCATACACGGCTGCAGCCGCGCGAAACCATTCGTCACCCACCAGCCGGTTGACGGCGGGGTAGTTGGCCTGGAGTGTGTCGATGCAGGCCTTCATTACCGTATTGCGGTACACCGCGAATGCCGGTTGTGTCGTCAATGCGGCGATCGCAGGGAGCGCCGGTTTCGCGTTGCTGACCAGCGCCTGTGCAAATCCGGCCTGGAATTCCGCCAGTGCACCGGGTGTGAGTGTGTCGGCTGCGGGCGTGCGGGTTGCGAGGCGGCTCATGCGGCCTTCGCCAGCGGTGCGCGCAGGATTTCGGCGGCACGTGCACGCTCGGCATCAAGAATCTCGAATGCCGGCAGATGGTCATCGCGTTCGATCAGCGTGGGCCTGGCGCCGATGCGGCGGACCAGGCGTTCATACAGGGCCCAGACCTCTGCGGCCACCGGCGCGTCGTGGGAATCGACCAGCAACTGCCGGCCCAGATTCGGATCGGGTGCATGACCGGCAAGGTGTATTTCCATCACCGGGTCGGCGGGAAAGGCGTCGATATAGTCTTCCGCGGAAAAATCGCGGTTGCAGGCGCTGACGTAAACGTTGTTGACGTCAAGCAGCAGGCCGCAGCCGGTACGGTGCGCGATTTCACCGAGGAAATCGATCTCGCTCCATTCGTGACCGTCGAGGTGCAGATAATGCGAGGGATTTTCGACGGCGATGCGCCGCTGCAATACCTCCTGCGTGCGCGCGACATTGTCGACAATGCGCGTCAATGCCGCCGTGGTGCGCGGAAACGGCAGCAGGTCAGGGTGATAGGCGCCGCGCCAGGTTGACCAGGCGAGGTGCTCGGAAATCAGTGCAGGTTCAATGCGACGGGCGAGTTCCGCCAACCGATGCAGGTGCGTCGCGTCCGGTGCGGCATCCGCCGCCAGTGACAAGGCCACGCCGTGCAGTGAAAGGGCATGTTTGCTGCGGATCGCCTGCAGCCACGCAAGTCGCGGTCCGCCGGCAACCATGTAGTTTTCAGGATGCACCTCGAACCATGACCCCGCCGCTGTGCTTGCGAGCGCCGCGTCGTAATACTCGGGCTTCAAACTCAGTCCGGCGGTGAGGAGTGTGGTCATGATTGCGAGGTGCGCTTTCGGCTTAAGCCTTGATTTCGCTCAGCGAGCCATTGCCCTTCGGGGTTTTGATGCTGGTGCAGGTACCTTTGGGAACGAGACTGAAAGCGTTGCCCTGGTAATCGACCTTGGACGTGCCTGCGCAGCTGGTGCCGGCGCCGGCTTTGCAGTCGTTTTTGCCGGCCTTGGATACGCCGTAGCATTTTTCCTGAGCGGCTTTTTCAGCGGCAATGGCACCGCCGGAAACCAGTGCGACCAGGGTGATTGCAGTAATGGCGAGAGCTTTTGAATTCATTTTTGCAAACTCCTTTTGGATATAGAGGGGGGCGCCACGCTGTTCCAGGAGTGTCCGGGGCGCGTGGTCTATCTATAGACTTCGTCGCCAGCGGCTGTTTGGTTACAGTGTGCTGCAAATATTTCCGGTTGGCGCCGGATTGTGATGACGACTACGGCCGGCAGGTCATAACCCGCCGGCCGCGTCAAAAGCCATCAGGAATCACGGAGAGGATCAGTCGTCGCTCGCCGAGCTCGGAAATGGCGAGCTGCCGCCCTTGCCGGAACTTCCACCTTGCTCTTCATGGCCAACGCTGCCGGCCATTCCTGCATAACCTGACTGCAACTGGGGGTCACGATAGCTGTCAGCGTCGATCGGGAACGTGCTGTTGCTGAGCGTGAGGTCAGCGGCATGCGTCATCTCGGGCAGGGACGCATTGACCGACAGCCCGTATCCGCTTTCCTCTGCGGCGTTCGGGAATACACCAGCCTGTGCGGCGCCAATGCCAAGGAAAGTGCTGGCAAGAATGGTAAGTGCGAATTTGCGTGTAATCATTTTGAAATCTCCTGGACTAAATTTAAAGGGTTGGTTGACCGGGCAACTGTTGTCATCCGATGTGCTTATAAATTCGCCGTCACTACCCGTTTGGTTACAAAATCGGGCAAAATGCCCAGGAAAATATTTTTTCCGCATTCTGTAACCAAATCCACTCCGCCAACGAAATGAAAGATAAGACGGTGAGTACAAATGAAGAGCGATTCAGGGACTTACTGCTCAAAGGACTCGCCGGCGACGCTGCGCTTTATCACGTCTTTCTGCGGGAATTGAGTACGCACCTGCGCTCGTTTCTCAGGCGGCGGCTGTCACGGCTGCCGGATGACGTGGAGGACCTGGTACAGGAGACTTTGTTGGCCATACACAATCAGCGCCATACCTACGATGCGGACCAGCCGGTGACGGCCTGGGTGTACGCCATCGCGCGTTACAAGCTGGTTGACCTGCTGCGCAGCCGTTCGCGGCGCGAGGTGCTGAACGATCCGCTGGATGACCAGCTGGACGTATTTACTGAATCGGAAACAGAAGCTGTCGATGCGCGCCGTGATCTGGCTGTACTGCTGGAGCAGTTGCCCGACAACCAGCGTTTGCCGATAGTGCATATGCGACTCGAAGGTTTGTCGGTCATTGAGACGGCTCGAGTGACGGGCATGTCCGAGTCGGCAGTCAAGGTGGGTGTGCACCGCGGGTTTAAAGCGCTGGCGGTGCTGATACGGAGTGACCATGAAAACTGATGACCTGATACAACTGTTGGCGAGCGATACAGCCGCGGTGCAACCGCGCGTGTGGCGGCAGCGTTATGCGCTGGCGCTGAGTGTGGGAGTAATCGGCGCGGTACTGCTGATGCTTGCCATGCTGGGTGTGCGCCCTGACATCGCCGTGGTCGCGCAGATACCGGCGTTCTGGGTGAAATTCGCTTTTCCGGGCGCGGTTGCGGCCGCCGTGCTGCTGGTCGCATCGCGGTTGTCACACCCCGGCGTGCCGCTGGGTCTGGCGCCCTGGGCCATACCCGTGCCGGTGCTGGCGATCTGGCTGCTGGGTGCGATCGAACTGGCCGGCGCCACGCCGGAGCAGCGCGATGTGCTGTTCTGGGGGACGACCTGGGCAACCTGTCCGGTTTATGTGACGCTGCTGTCGCTGCCGGCGTTTATCGCCCTGCTGCGGGTCATGAAAACACTGGCGCCGACGCGGCTCGCCCTGGCGGGGGCGATGGCCGGGCTGCTGGCCGGTGCGGTGGGAGCGGCGGCTTATGCGCTGTACTGCCCTGAAAGCGGTGCCTCGTTTCTCGGCGTCTGGTACGTGATCGGCATGCTGATCCCGACCGCGCTGGGTGCGATCATTGGACCGCGGGTGCTGCGCTGGTAAGCAGGGGACCGGCCTACAGGTCGGCCCAGTAAATCCGCGTCGGATTGTCGATGAGGATTTTGCTGCGCAGCGCCTCGTCGTCGCAATACAAGGCAAACATATCCACCAGTTCGCCCTCGTCCGGCATGTCGTTGGGTACGTTGGGATGCGGCCAGTCGGTGCCCCAGATCACCTGATCGGGGGCGGCTGCAATGATGGCGCGGGCGATCGGCACGGCGTCATGGAACGGCCGTTTGCCGCTGGCCGATACGCGTTCGCCACCGGAAATTTTCACACAGGCGCGTTCGTTCTTCAGCAGTTCCAGCAGGTTGCGCAGCGGCACCTGATCCAGTCCGCCATCTGATTTGACGCGTCCCATGTGGTCGATGATGAAACGCACCGGCAGGGCATTCAGCATGTCGCGGTATTCGGCCAGATCCTGGGCGTCAAAATGCAGTTCTACATGCCAGCCAATTTCCTTTACCCGTGCCACAGTGCGCTGGAAATAAGTGGAATCAGGCGCGCCGCCCAAATGCTGCACAAAATTGAATCGCGCCGCACGCACTCCGCCTGCGTGCAGGCGCTCCAGTTCGGCATCGCTGATGTTTTCCGCCAGCAGCGCGACGCCACGGTAAGCGCCGTTGCTGTGGGTGATGGCGTCGAGCATGGCGCGGTTGTCGGTGCCGTGCGGCGTGGCCTGCACGATGATGGCGCGCGTCAGTCCGAGATGGGCATGCAGCTTGGCGAGGCGTTCACGTGGCGCGGGCTCGCCCGGTGTGTACGGCCGCACCTCGGCGTAAGGGAATTTCTCCGGCGGACCGAAGACATGGCAATGCGAGTCGCAGGCGCCGGGTGGCGGTATGTATACGGGTTTGCGGGGACTGGTAACAGGCGGTCTGGCGATTTTCATGAGGAGTAATGAAGCGGCACAAAACAGGACGGCGCAATGATGTTTTCAAGCCAGATTTTGCCCGACCCGGATGGCCCGGTCTATTACGGCACCGTAGGCAGTGCTGCGCCGGCGTTTCCCTTCAGGTAAGACTCTTTCAGCTTTTTCATCGATTCCAGATAATCTTCCATACTGCTCTGGTTGTTCTCGTATTTGTCAGCGATTTTCTGGTAGGCGGCGATGTAGTCTTTTTCGTTCATGATGGTTTTCCCGGTGAATTTATCCACTATACGCGCTTCATCGTGTTGCCATCGGAGTATCTGCGCTGCGCGTTGCTGCCCGGCAATGCGGGCGGCGGTAGTGCGGCCGTCCTCGGTTAAAATCCCGACGCGTGACTCATACTTCTCCATCCAGTGCCGCGGGTACCCATCGCCAGGTCTGGGCGATGGCCGGGCCGATCATCCTCGCCAATATTTCCGTGCCGCTGCTGGGTGCGGTGGATACGGCCGTCGTCGGCCACCTGTCCGAGGCGTATTACATCGGCGCCGTCGCCATCGGCGCGATGCTGTTCAATTTCATCTACCACCTGTTCAACTGCCTGCGCATGGGAACCACCGGCCCGACCGCGCAGGCGCGCGGCGCAGGCAATCATGCCGAAGTGCGGGTGATGATCAAACGCGCGCTGCTGCTCGCCGGCGTCATCGGCAGTGTGCTGATTGCGCTGCAATTGCCGATACTCACGCTGGCGTTCCTGTTCATCGATGCCAGCGCGGAGGTGGAGCAATACGCGCGCCAGTATTTCCTGATTCGCGTGTGGGCACTGCCCGCCGTGCTCGGAACCTACGCGATCATCGGTTGGTTCTACGGCTTGCGCAACGCGCGCATCCCGCTCGTGATTCAGGTCGTCACCAACAGCATCAATATTGCGCTCGACCTGCTGTTCGTGTTTGGTTTTGGCTGGGGCGTCGCCGGCGTCGCGATCGCCTCGCTGATTGCCGAATACACCGGGCTGGTGATCGGCGTGCTGTATGTGCGACGGACGCTGCGCACGTTGCCCGATGGTGGCCGCCCCAGCCCGCTGCTGGACCACGCGCAGTTGCTGCGCATGATCACCATCAACAGCGACATCGTGCTGCGCACCCTGTGCGTGGTTTCGGTACTGGGTTTTTTCATGGCCAAAAGCGCCGGGCTGGGTGACGTGCCGCTGGCCGCGAACCAGGTGCTCTACAACTTCCTGGTGTTTACCTCGTACGGGCTCGATGGTTTTGCGCATGCCGCTGAAGCGATATTGGGCGAGTCGGTTGGCAAACGCGACCGAGCGGCGTTCCGCCACAGCATGCGCGTGGTATTCGTCTGGGCCGGCATCGTCGGCCTGCTCAACGTGCTGATTTACGCCGTTGCCGGGCATGGCATCATTGCGCTGCTGACCAATATCCCGGAAGTGCGCGCGGCTGCTGCCGACTACCTGTGGTGGCCGGTGCTGCTGCCCATCGTCTCGGTCTGGGCGTTCACCTACGACGGTGTCTATCTGGCGGCGACGCGCACCCGCATCATGCGCAATACCGTGATCGCGTCGTTTATTGTGTTCCTGGTGGTGCTGCATGTTGCGTTGCCGGCGTTTGGCAATGCCGGGCTGTGGGCGGCGGTGGCAACCTTCCTCGCGCTGCGCGGTGTGCTGCTGCACCTTTTCCTCCCGCGTGTGGTGCAGGCGATCTGACGGGGGCTGGCAGCGGTCTTGGTTATACTGGGGCGGACTCCACCGGAGGTATGAACGCCATGTCCCTGGAAATCACCCGCGGCCTGCAGGCCGTCGACAGCATCACCGTGCAGGTGCTGGTCGACAATGTCACCGACAGCCTGTCCACCGTACCCGCCGGCGTCACCAACGAAGTGCCCATGCTGATGAAGGCTGGCACGCTGAAAGAATCCGCCGGCGAATACCGCTGCTGCGCCCATCACGGCCTGTCGCTGATCATCACCACCAAAGTCGGCAAGGACCAACAGACGCTGGTGTTCGATGCCGGACCCGAGGCCTATACGGTCACGCGCAACGGGGCGCTGCTCAAGGTGCCGTTCGGCGACGCCGGTGCGGTGGTGCTGTCGCACGGCCATTGGGACCATGCCGGCGGGCTGGTCGAAGCCGTGCGCCAGGTCGTCGCGGCCAACGGCGGGCGGCGGTTGGAGTGCCATGTGAATCCCGGGATGTTCGTGCCGCGCGGCACCTTGCGCCACAGCGGCGAGCCGCTGCCGCAGAAGGCGGTGCCCAGCCCTGGTGAGCTGGCTGATGCCGGTGCCATCGTCATCAACGAACCCGCCGCGCGGCGCCTGCTCAGTGACTGTTTTTACCTGAGCGGTGAGATACCGCGGGTGACGCCGTACGAAAAAGGTCTGCCCGGACACCTGAAACGCACCGACGACGGCAAAGGCTGGGAACCCGATCCGTGGATCATGGACGAGCGCTACGTCGCCGTGCATGTCAAAGGCAAAGGCGCGGTGGTGTTCACCGCGTGTTCACATGCGGGCGTGATCAACGTGCTGAAGGATGCGCGCCAGGTGTTTGGCGACGTGCCGTTGCATGCGGTGATGGGCGGCTTTCACCTGTCGGGTCAGCAGATCGAGGAAATCATCCCGGACACCATCAGCGACATGCGCGACTTCGGTCTGAAGCGCATCGTGCCCGCGCACTGCACCGGCTGGCGCGCGGTGGGGGCGCTGGTCAGGGAGTTTGGTGAGGAAGTGATCGTGCCGTCAGCGGTGGGACGGCAGTTTGTGTTCTAGGGAAACGCAGATTTATTCTATTGGTATGCCAACGATTGGTGTATTCAATCGTTATATAAGCACTACCGACAACCCAGAGCCGAGATGAATTCAAAACCGCCGAGCCAAGTCAGTTTTGCACAAGTCGAGTATGCCAGGAAGAAAAAACG
>Ga0335398_10002977_pt1 | contig 25568 bp, 10 predicted proteins | sample BON03_FD_205742 | JGI IMG/M metagenome (GOLD analysis project Ga0335398, IMG submission 205742) | Freshwater microbial communities from Lake Bonney liftoff mats and glacier meltwater in Antarctica - BON-03 (spades assembly) (version 2) | ecosystem: Environmental > Aquatic > Freshwater > Ice >... | reverse complement strand
GGCGGCTATGGTGGCGGCGGCGGGGGCGATCACGGCGCGGCAAGGAGTGGTTGGGGGTACGGGGGGGCGTACGGCGGCGGGGACTATGGCGGCGGCGGCGGCGGCGGCGGCAGCTACGCCGCCGCGTCGGAGGATCGGCTGGTCCAGGACCTTTGCGCCGACGCGCCCTCTCCGGCGGGGGCGGCGTTTGGCGCCGCCGCCGCCGCCGTCGCGCCCGACGCGGCCGCGCTGCGGCGCTTTTGCGACGGCGTCGCGCGCGCCGACGGCCTGCGCGTGGCCGAGCTGCTGCGCGTGCGCCTCGAGTCGGCGGCCATGGCCGCGAGCACTGACGCGGCCTCGGCGGCCCTGCGCGCCCTGTGCGGGCTGGAGATCGTGCTGCGGCGCGCGGCCCAAGACGCCAGCGGCGGCGGCGGCGGCGGCGGCGGCGGCGGCGCGGGCGAGGTCGCCGTGATGTTTCAGAGCGACCCGGCGCCCGTGGCCGCGATCGGGGGGTGGGCGGCCCCGGGCCCGGGCGCCCAGGCGGTGCGTGAGCGCGCGGCGCGGTGCTACCGCCTGCTGACGGGCGAGGCGCTGCCCGCGGCGGCGCTGCCCGCGGCGGCGCTGCCCGCGGCGGCGCTGCCCGCGGCGGCGGCGGCGGCGGCCGACGTGGCGGCGGCAAGGGCAAAGGCGGCGCCGGCGCTCGCGTTTGACCTGCTCGGCGGGGGGCAGGAGGATTTACGGTTGGCAGCGCCGCCGGTGGCGGTGGCGGCGGCAGCGGCAGCAGCAGCAGCAGCGCCTGGCGGCGGGCGCGGTCTGGACCTGCTCTATGACGGCGGGGCCTTGGCGTCCCCGGCGCCAGCGGCGGCGGCGGCGGCGGCGGCGGCGGACGGCGGCGGCGCGGCCGCGGCGACGCTGTTTGCGGGCCTGGAGCTCTCACCCGCGGCGGCGCCGTTTGCGGGCCTGGGGCTCTCACCCGCCGCAGCCTCCCCCGTCCCCCCTCTTCCCGGCCCGCCCGCGGCCCCCGCCGCTCTGCCCGACGACGCCCTCTTCTCGTCGCTGGCCGCGCCGCAGGTGCCGCAGGTGGATCCGGCCATCCTGTTTGGCGACGTCGGCGGCGGCGGCGGCGGCGGCGGCGGCGGCGGCGCGAGCGGCAGCGGGGGCGCGGCCGGCCTCGCGTCGGTCGGCAGCGGCGGCGCCGGCGCGATGCGGTCGTCTTCCGGCGGCGTCGGCGGCGTCACCGCGCAGGCGTGGGCCGGGGGCAGCGCCGCGTTCAAGGGCCGCCTCAACGACGGCGCCTTTGACTTCGTGGCGGATGAGTTTTCGAAAAAATGACGAGCGTCGAGGAAGGAGAGAGAGGGGGGCGCGGGCCGCCAGTAATTTTCTCAATCCCGTCTCCCGCGACTCTTTTGAAGCCTGTCTCTCGCGATTTTTCCAGTGTGGTGCCAGACGCGTGCGTCCGGAAACCTTTTGGGGGTCGGGAAGGACTTCCACGCGGCGTGCGCGCGCGGAAACAAGGCGGCCCCCCCCTCGTAAACCTTGAACCCAGGTCTCTCGTCTCTCCCTCAAGAAAGGGGGAGGGCTCGAGAGTCTCTCTCGGGCGCTTTCCCCGTCGCTCCCTTTGAGCGACCTCACACGCTGGCAGGTCGTGCACAAGCAAACACAGTGCGTTTTCGAGATTTCTCCTTGCTTTCTTTCTTCATTGCGGGCAAACAACCACTCGCCTTTGATAAACGGAACCCTTCGTCCCTGGAAGGAAAAAACAGCCCCCCCCCCAGGAGGTCGTGTGCGTCATTTCCACGCGCCCCCGGCCACTCCCGCCTTCCCCCCCTCCCCCGTGTCTCCGATCGACAGAGGCGCGCAAAGGCCTAGAGACAGATGCCCGCAAAGCGGCCGAGAAAAACATCCCCACACCCAAGGGACAGGAGGACAACCCTAAAACATATGGCCGAGACAAAGGCCGCCGCGGGCGTCAGCGGCGGTCGCGTCGCCGCCGCCGCCGCCGCCGCCGCCCTCGCCCCCTCCCAAGAAACCACCTTTTTGGTGACCGGCTGCAGCGCGGGCGGCATCGGCTACGCCCTGGCGCGCGAGCTCGCCTCGCGCCCGGGCGTCTTCGTCATCGCGACCGCGCGCAACGTCGACGCCATGCGCGGCCTGCTCGAGGAGCAGGAGCCGTCGGGCGCCGCCCGCCCAGCTGCCGCCAACGCCAACGCCGGCGCCCGCGGCCGCGTCGCGCTCGTGCCGCTCGACGTTGCCCACGCCGCCTCGGTCGCCGCCTGCCGCGACGCCGTCGACGCCCTGACAGGCGGGCGCGGCGTCGACGCCCTCGTCAACAACGCCGGCGCCACGGTCCAGGGCGCGCTGCTCGACGTGCCCGTCGACGCCGCCCGCCGTGTCTTTGCCGTCAACGTGCTCGGCGGCCTGGCCGCCGCGCAGGCCTTTGCGCCGGCCATGGTCGCCCGGGGAGAGGGCGGCCTGGTTTGCAACGTGGGCTCGGCGGCAGGGTACGCCTCTTTGCCGCTCAAGGCGGTCTACAGCGCGACGAAACACGCGGTGCGCGTCATGAGCGACGCCCTGCGCGTCGAGCTCAGCCCGTTCGGCGTCCGGGTGATGCTTGTGGCGCCCGGCTACGTCCGGACGGCCATCGACGTCCGCTCGCGCGAGCAGGGGGGGTGGTTCGGTCCCGCGCACGGCGCGTCGGCCTACGCGCTGTACGACAAGGCGGCCGGGATCGTCAGCTCGTCCATCTTTGACGAGGGGAGCCTGGGCGGGGGGCGGGCGCTGGCGGTCGGGGTGTTCGCGCGGCGCCTGGCCGACGCCATGGTGAAAGAGCTGGGCGCGGCGCGGCGGTGCGCGCGGCGGGGCACGCGCGCGGTGGCGGCGGTCTCGGCGGTCTCGGCGGCGGCGTCTCGCTCGTCTTCGCCGCCGTCGCCCCGCGTGGTGCGCGTGGGCAAGGCGGCGCGCGCGTGGGCGTCGCGCCTGGTGCCGTTTAGCGGGCGGCGCGGCGCGCGCGCCGCCGCCGCCGCCGCCGAGGACGGCGACGACGAGGAGCAGCGCGCGCCGCTCGAGCTGGCCGGGCGCCCCACCACGGCGGGCGCGCGCGCGCGCCTGGCCGGCCCGCCCTCGGGCCTCGACCTGCTGCTGGCGCCGCGCGCGTGGCTGCCCGAGGCGATGGGCGGGCCGACGCGCCACCTGCGCCTGGGCCCCTGCTCGACGTCGGCGTGGCTGTCGGGATCGCTGCTGCCGCTGTGGGCGTCCGATCTGATCTTTGGGCGCAAGATGGGCCTCTGGGGCGGCGGCGGCGGCGGCGGCAGGGGCGCGGGCGGCGCGGCTTCCCGCGCTGACACGGCGCCGGCGTCGGCGTCCGCGCGCGTGACGATTACGGCGGCTGGCCCGGGCAAGAAGGGGCTCACGGCTTGACGCAGCGGTCAAGAGGATTGAGGGAGGGAGGGAGAGAGGAAGAGGCCGGGGAGGGCCGTGCGGTCTGACCAAGAGGGAGGACGATCGAGACAGGAAGAGGGAGGGGACGCGGGGGGAGGGAGAGCGAGGGAGAGAGCGGCCCCGCCGGCCAAAAACATCGTCTAGGCCCGCCCCCCCCCCAAAAAAACCACAACCCCATCACACGCACACACCGCCCGTCGATGCCGCCGCACCCTTTGCTTGGATGCGTGCGCACACGAGCACACACACACACACACAAAACATAGAAACACGAGAGGCAGCGCCGTCCATCCCGCGCCCGCCCGCGCCCCCCGCCAACACACGAAACACGAAAAAACAATTTAAAAACACGAGAGGAGGCAGCGCGACGGCCGCCCTTCTTTCCGCCGCACCGCACCCACCCCCACCCACCCACCCACCTTTCTCGCGTAACGCTTAAGAAAAGTAGAACCGACAGAGAGAGAGAGGCCGTCTCCAGAAGCACACACACGAGCGAGAATTCGCGCCGGCGCGGCCGCCCGAAACGCCGCGACTGGTGCGACCCCCGTTTAATGATCATGCCTCGGAGACAATAGCGTGCGCGCTCTACACGACAGGCGTGCTTGCACGTCCTAACTCTTCGTTTTTTTTCAAAGGCCTCGAGCGTTTGTGTAAGAGAGACGTACCCCGTAAAAATCTCGAGATAAAGAGCTGGAAAATCCGTCAAGGGCTATAGTTCTCGTGGAACTATGCCACCATGAGAACTTTAGTTCCGGGCAGTTCCGTGGTTTTGGGTGCTCTAGAACTGTGGGAACTACACGGGGTCGGGCAAGGACGGAGCGGAACTAGCCAGCCGTATGGGCAGCCGCGGCGCAGCATTGCGCGGCCGTCGCGCTCGCGGCCAAACCCGCTCGACCCCCCGCAGGAACCAGAACCAAGAACTACGCCGTCTTGGCCAGGAACTATGAGGAGAACTACGAGCTTGATTCCAACAACGAAATTATAGTTCCTGGAGAACTATGGGGTGGCAGGCGGAACTTCCAAATAATCGACAAGTGCAGTTGTGGAAAAATTACCAAAAATGACGTTGCTTTACGTGTGGATTGAACACACGACCTTTCGCTTACGAAGCGAACGCTACTACCACTGAGCTAGTAAAGCTTCTAGGCGACTTCGCACAGACAAGCATCGTATCCATCGACCAACGTCGGATACATTTGCACGCTTGGACGAATATCACCCTATATCAAAAGCTCTTTTTCAACGGGCCGTCATCGCCCAAAAGATTGAACGCGTGGCAAGCGCGCATGTTTCAAGTTGTGCGGAGATGAGAGCTAACGCGTCAGCGTGGCGGTGTCCAGCTGATCAACAGACCACCTTGTCGCGCGTCGGTTTCCCGGCGATCCCCTTTCGCCTTTCGGCCCTCCCGCGCCGCCGACCGTCGCAAAAGGAGCGCGCGCTCGCTCGCTCGGCGTCGCTGTTGACGCAGCAACCGCGCAAGCGGCAGCATTTCGTTCTGTGTCCTCGCAAGCTCGTGGCTTTGTTGTATCTGCTTGGACTTTTGCCAGGCTTCGGACGACTGTGAAAGGGTGGGTAATTTTACACGTGTCCAAACATCAAAGAAGCGCTCGTTGCTGCCGGGCGGGCAGCAGTGGCGGGGGCGAGACCGCCGAGACCGAGGCGATGGGGGGGCACGCGTCAAAATAGAGAGCGCGCTGACCTGTCTCCTTGCGAGAAGTGGGCCCATGCCACGAAACCGGGGCGAGAGAGCGACGACAGGGCCGCGCGCCGCGCTCCGCCCGCCCCGCACGCCCGGCTGCCCCGAGCGCGCGCGGAGGCCGGCGACCTAAAGAGAGAGGATTCGAAAAAAGCCCGCCCACCTAGAGCTTGCCCTCCTCGACGAGCGACTCGACGCGCAGCAGCACGAAGCCGACGGAGAGGCCCTGTGATTGTGGTTGTTTTGTGGTTGCTTGTCGGGTGGAGGAGAACGATGAGCCAAACACGCGGCGAGCGACCAGGCGCCCCCGCCGCCCCTTCGCGCCCCCCCCTCCCCCCCCCCTCAGGCAAAAAAAAAAAAAAACTCACCAGCAGCGTGATGGCCATCATGGTCAGCGCGACGCCAGCGATGAAGCCGGCCTCGCCCGCGACTTGCGCGACTTCGACGGGCGCGTAGCGCGCCGCCACCGAGGCACGGCGGGCGGCCGCGACCTGCTGCTGGGCGGGCGCTGCCTTGGCGGCCCCAGAGCTGTTTTTTGTGTGTTGTTGTTTTGGGGGAGAGAGAGGGAGAGGGGGGGGGCTCGCACAGATCAATGAGCAACCACGGATGCGGGCGGGACGGCCATCGTCCGAGCGGGAAGGGCGCGCGTTTGGTCACGCTCCGGATGCGGCGCGGGCAACGGTCGCGTGGCGCCCGCGCGGCGCACGAAGCGAGATTGGCGGAGAGAGAGAGGGAGGGAGAGAGGAGAGAGAGGGATGAAAAATTGCTCACGAGAGAGGCAGCACCACTGCCCTCCCTGCCCTCAGATTGAGGCCGCGGAACGGTGCGGGCGAGCAGACGTGCCGCAATGAGCGCCCACTCACCGCAGCGCGGGGCGCACGGCGGGTGCCGGCCGAGCAGCGACCGAGGGGCGCGAAGCGACGCCGAATGCGGCCTTGCCGGACATCAGGGCGGCCATGGTGCTGCTGTTGGTGGTGCTGCGAAGAGAGGAAGAAGGGAGTAGCACAGAGGTCTATGTGAGTTCAAGGACTGAGAAGGTGGAGGTTAATTGGATGCGGCAGCGGCGGAGGCATTACAAGCGGCGGCACTGTTGCCGGCGGCGGCGGCGGCGGCGCGAGGCGGTCGTTTGTCGAGCAAAGAGCCAAAGCCCCCCCTTCCGCCCCCCACAGAGCCAAACGCCGCTACCTGGCGACGCGCTTGGCGCGCCAGTCGAGCAGGTCGGCGTCGTCGTCGTCGTCGTCCTCTGCATCGGAGGAAAAAGACGACGGGTCTCCTGGCCTGGTCCGCTTGGTGGGGGTGGTGGTGGCGGCGGCCGCGTCGGCGTCGTTGCCCGCCTCTGAAGCCGCCGCCCCCCCTTCTTGCCCCGCTCCTCGCCTCGCCTCGGCGGCCGCCGCGCGGAGGGCGGCGAGGCGCTCGGCACGCCGCGACGCCTCGACCGCCTCGTCGGCCTCGCGCGCGGCGTCCTCGTCGGCTTCCTCCTCGTCGGCCTCGACGTCTTCGTCAGCCGGCGCCGCCGCTGCTGCTGGTTCGGCGGGCGCCGCCGCTGCTCCCGCCGCCGCCGCCGCCGCCGCCGCCGCCGCCGCCGCCGCCGCCGTTTCCGCTCCCGCCTCTTCCATGCCCGCGCCTCCTTCCTCCTCCTCGCCCGCGGCCAGCCCGGCCAGCGACGCCTTGAACGCTTCAAACTCGGCGTCCACCGCCGCCGACGCCGGCGCAGGCGGCGGCGGCTGCTGCTGCTGCCTTGGCAGCGGCGGCTGCTTCGGCTGCTGCTGCTGCTGCTGCTGCCTTGGCGGCGGCGGCGGCGGCAGCAGTCGACCTCCCTTGCCGCCCGCCTCGAAAAAGCCGGCGGGCAGCGTTGCTGCTGCTGCTTCTGCCCCTCGCGGTGCCGCCAGAGTTTGGTGTTGCTGTCGCTGTTTCTGCGTGGCCGGGTCGAGCGGCGCGGGCTCGGGCCGCCGCCCGTTGCGGCCGGCCGCGGCGCCGGCGGCGCTGTCGTCGCCGCCGGCGCCGGCCGCGAGGCGCACGCCGTCCTCCGCTGCCTCGTCATCATGATCGTCTTCTGCGCTGCCGTATCCTGCCACGAGGTCTACAGGGGCGGCTGGGGCTGGGGCTGGGGCTGCCGCTAGGGCCGCCGGCGCCGCAGCGGGCGCGGGCGCGGGGGCGTGGCCGCCGTCGCCCCCAAAAAAGTCGGCCGGCAATCCAGGCTGCTGCTGCTGCCGCATCTGCTGCTGCTGCTGCTGCTGCTGCTGCTGCTGCTGCTGCTGCTTGAGGGCCAGGATCTGCTCGCGCGTCTGTTTTGCTTGGGTTGAGGGGTTGGGTCGGGTAAATTTAGCGAGGCGCGCGCAAAGACGGCGCGCGCGAGACGGCGAAGCGGCGAACGCTCGCGCGCCCTCTAAACCTCACCATCTTTGGCGCCCCGCCACGCGCGGCCTGCGCGGCACGGAAGCGCGACTTGTAATCCGACATCGTCGTGTCGCGTGCGCGTGAGAGAGAGAGAGAGGGCCGCGTGTTCCTCGGACGCGGAGGTGCGTGGCGTGATCTTCCGTCGTCGGGGCTGTTGCTGCTCGTTGTTGTTGCCACGCGCGCGCGCGCGCGTCCTTGGCTATCCGGGTCGAATGGCGCGTGGTGGTCGTCGTCTTATGGTGTCGACTTTTATTGCATAAGCTTGAAAAAAATGGGCGCGCGCGACGCTCAACAGCAGTGAGCGTCGTCTCGATTGAAGCGCCACCGTCGCCGTCGCCAGTGTGTCGGGCGCGCACGCGCACCCAGCACCTGCTTCGCGATCATCTCATTATACTACCAGACGCACCACCGATCGAACATCACATCCAGACAGACAACACAAAGCTCCGCATTGTTGGAAGGAGAGGGGACCTCCTCGCGCTGGCCGACACTGAGCTCGAATTGTCGCAGGGCGACACCCTCACGCGGTATGGCGACGGCTGCCCCTGCCTGCGGGCCGTCTAGATAGCGCGCGCGCACAACCGGCCGTCGAAAGCGCGCGCGAGCGCGTGGGGCAAAGGAGGCAGGGACATAGCATCCCCGTCGCGCCCCATTTGCCCGCTCGCGCTCGTCTCGCGCCCGCCGCCACCTCGACTGCGCGCCGAAACGCACGACACCAGCCAAACCAGCCATGGCGTCCCACCCACAGCAGCAGCAGCAGCAGCAGCAGCCGCCGCAGCAAGCGCAGCCGCGGCACCCGCAGGAGCGCCTGCCGCCCTTTCCCGGCGTCTTCCCCTTGCGCGCCGGCGACTGCCCCGAGGACGAACCGGACCTGCGCCTGCCCGCGCCGCCGGCAAACGCAAACGCAATCGCCGACGCAAACGCAAACGGCGGCGCGCCCGATGCCGCCGCCGCCGCCGCCGCCGCCGCCGCGCCCGCCACCCAGGCCGCCGCCGCGCACCAGGGCTACCGCTGGGCGCCCACGGCGGCGCGCGTCGACGGCGCGCACGAGGGCCTCCTCTCCCTGACCTGCCACGGCGCGCGCTACTGGACCGAGTGCGGCGCCGCCGCGCGCGTGCGCGCGTGCGCGCGCCACAGGCTGTCGGAGCTCCGCGCGCGGCTCGCCGCGCTGGCGGCGCGGGCCGAGGCGGCGGACGGCGGCGCGGCGGGCGCCGGCGGCGGCGGCCCGTGGTCGGCCGGCGCGCTCGTGCGGCATCAGCCGGGCGGCGTGGATCACTACGGGGAGCAGGAAGGCGAGGCCCGAGCCGCGGGCCCCAACGGCGACGACAGCAGCCACAACAGCAACGCCCACCGCCGCCGCCGGGGCCCCCCTGACGGCGGCGGCGGCGGCCGCAGCGCGCGGGACGCCTGGCTCGACGCGGCGCGGCTGCCCGTGCCCGTCGACCGTGACGGAGACGACGGCGTGGGTCTCGGCGTGGGGGGTCTGGGCGCCGGGGCCGCGGCGGCGACCAACAGGGGCGGCGCGGCGGCGGCGGCGAGGCGGCGAGGAGGCCAGGGCGGCGGCGGCGGTGGCGGCGGCCAAGGGCGCGCCGGACGAAAATCTCTGCCGTCCTCGTCTTCGTCGCTGGCCGCCGCCGCCGCCGCGGCCGCCGCGGCCTCGGCCCCCTATGCGCGCCACTACATGCGCGACCTGGCCGACCCGGCCGTGCCCCTGGCGCAGCTCGCCGAGCGCGGCGTGCCGGAGCCGCTGCTCCGCTGGGCGTCGGCGCGGTGGCGGCGGCGGTGGCGGCGGTGGCGGCGGCGCGAGGCGGCGGCGGCGCCCGCGGCGGCGCAGCGGCAGCACCAGCAGCACCAGCAGCGGCAGGCGCAGCAGCAGCGGGCGGCGACCGCCGCGACCGGGGCCAACCCCTACGCCGCCTCCGCGCCCGCCCCGCCCCCGTTGCCGCCGCCGCCGCCGCCGCTCGTGGCCGCGCTGCTCTCCTTCCGCGTGCCGCTGCCCAGGGCCGCGTGGGCGCTGCGCGTGGCGTACGGCCAGCAGCCGCAGGTGGTGGCGGCGTGCACGCGCGAGCGGCGGCGGCGGAGGCGGCGGGAGGAGGAAGACGAGGAGCAGCTGCAGCAGCAGCAGCAGCAGGCGGGCGGCGGCGGCGGCGGCATTGGCAACGGCGCCGGCGCCGGCGCGGTCGGCCCCCCCCCGTCCGTTTCCCGCCGCCGCCACCGCCGCAAGCGCCCGCGCCTCGAGTCGCTGCCGATGCCGGCCCCCAGCTACTACAAGACGCTGGGCATGCACTACGAGGGCGGCTACAACATGGAGCGGCGCGTGGGCAAGCTGGGCGCGGCCGCGGCCGCCCGGCGCCGCGCCGAGGGCGCCCTTGCCGGCGGCGGCGGCGGCGGCAGCGGCGGGTTCAGCGGCAGCGGCGGCAGCAGCAGCAGCAGCGAGGACGAGGACGACTTCGAGGCCGCGTGCATGCGCGAGAACGCCCGGGACGCCGCGGAGGGTGCGGTACTTGGCGTCTACGCCGCGCGCGCCTGGGACGGCCGCGAAGACGACGAGGGGGACGAGGACGAGGACGGCGAGGGCGGCGAGGGCGGCGCCGGCGGCGGCGCCGGCGCCAACAGCAACAAGCGCCCGTTCGGCGGCGGCGGCGGCGGCGGCGGCGGGCACCGTCCGGCGCCCCGCGCCATCTCCTCCTACACGGCCTGCAGTGCCGCGGCCTGGACCAGCCACGCCCTCGCGGCCATCGACGCGCGTTGCTCCGGCGTCAGCGCCGCCGAGGCCGGGGCGACGGCCGCGCTGCTCGCGCTCGAGGCGGCCGAGCAGGCGGCGCGGGCGTCGGCGGCGCGGGCGGCGGCGGGCGTCAACGGCGGCGGCGTCGGCGGCGGCGGCGGCAGCGGCGGTGGACCCCACTCGTCCGGCAGCGCCCCTCCCCCCGCGCGCCAGCAGCAGGCCCCTTCCTCGGTTCTTTTCTACGGCTTTGGCGCCGGTGGCGGCGGCGGCCCGACCTCGGCGTCGCCGATGGCCTGGCTTTACGCGGGGGCGGGAGCGGGCACGCACAGCGCTTCTCCCGCGGCGGCGGCGGCGGCGGCGGCAGCGGCGGGCCAAGCCGGGGCAACGCGCCCTCCGCCGCCCCCCGGGAGCCTGTGGGCGGCGGCGGCCGGGGTCCTCACGCCGTCTCCGGCGCCCTACCACGCCAGGAGCGGCGCAGCGGGCGCCGGCAGCCTCGCCGGACCTGCCGCCGCCGCCGCCGCCCCGCAATGGGGGCCGCCGCCGTCGCAGGCGCCGGCACAAGCGCCCGCCTCTGGGGCGGCGGCGCCTGCCCTCCCTCCCTCCGGCCCTGGCATGCCCGCGACCGCGAGCGCGCCGTCCGCTGCGGGCGTGTGGCCGTCGTTCTCGCCGCCGCCGCGGCCGCCGCCCGCGCCGCTGCCGCCGCCCATTCCCCCCGCGGGTGTCGCCCGTGGGGCCTGGGGAGGCGCAGGCCGCGCCGCGGCCGCTGCCGCCGCCACCGCCGCCAGGGGCAGCTACACCGGCGCGGCTGCTGCGGCGGCGGCGGCGGTTGCGGCGGCCGCGGCTGTTGCGGGAGACGTCTCCCAGGAGCAGCGTGGCGAGACTGACGCCTACGCCGGGGCGCAACAGCCGCAGGAAGAACAGCCACAACAACAACACGAACAGCAAACGCCAATCGCGGCCGAAGGCAGCGGCGGCGATGCGGCCGACGCCGCCGCGGCCGCCGCCGCCGACGCGGCCAGCGCGGCCGCCGCCGCCGCCGCCGCGCTCACCCTTCCCCCCGGCCGCGCTCTCGCGGTCGCGTCCGGCCGGCGCGCTTCGGCCCTGCTGGCCGCGCGCGCGCTGGCGGCCGCGCGCGCCTCGCTCGACGGCGCGCTGCGCCTCGCCGCCCACTCTTTTGGCGGGGGTTTGTGCGACGGCGCCGCGCTGCTGGCGTGGGCGGGGCCCGCGCTGGCCGAGGCGGTGGCGGCGGTCGAGGCGGCCGCGGACGAGGCGCAGGAGGCGGCGGCCGCGGCGGCAGGTGGGATGGGCGGCCCGGGCGGCGGCGCGGGCGGCGCGACTGCAGGGGCCGCCGCCGCCGCCGCCGCCGCCGCCACCGCCGCCGACACCACCACCGACGACCTCGCCGCCGCCGCGGCCGCGCGGCGCGCCGAGGGCGCGCTCGAGCTCCTGGCGTCGTGGTGGCACGCCTCGGCGCCCACGGCGGCCCCGGGCCTGGCCGTCGGGCTGGTGGCGCCGCTGCTCGCCGTGCTCGAGGCCCCCTGGCCCGGCGGTGGCGGCGGCGGCGGCGGCGGCTCGGCGGCGGCGGCGGCGGCGGCGGCGGCGGCGGCGGCGTCTTTGCCCGCCCCTCCTTATTTCACGCCCTTTGCGCCCTTTGCCGCGTGCCGCGCGGCGGCGGCGGCCCTGCTCGCGCGCGTGGTGGCCGCGGCCCCCTGGGCCCTGCTGGCGATGGACGAGCGACGCACGGCGCAGCGCGCGGCGGACGCGCTCGGGGCGGCCGCGGCCGCGGCCGCGGGTGCGGCGGCCGCCGCCCTCCCTTCCTCCTGCCCGGCCGCCCGCCACCTCGCGCCCATCGCCCCGCTCCTGGAGGCCGGCGCGCGGTCCGCCCGCGCCACCGCCCGCGCCTGTGACGCGCTCGCCGCGGCCGTCACGCCCGCGGCGCTGCTGCCGCACGGGCCTGCCGACGCATGGCGCGCCCTCAGCGCGGGCGCGGCCGCCGCAACGGGCGGCGGCGGCGCGGCCGCGTGCGCGGCCGCCCTGACGCTGGCAGGGCGGTCGGGCCTGCCGGCCGCGGCGCTCGTCGCGCTGGCGTGCAACTGGTCGTGCTACGCGCAGGACTGCCCGCTGGCGCGCGACTGCGCGGACGTGCTGGCGGCGCTTGGGGTCGCTAGGGGACGGGGAGGAGGTGGAGGGGGAGGTGGAGGAGAGGGAGGAGGAGGAGGAGGACGACTCGGCGGCGGCGCGGCCGGCGCCAGCGGCGAGGCGGGCGAGGACGACGACGACGTCGAGGGCGTGGGCTTGCGCGCCGAGTTCGCCGCGCGCACGCTGCGCCACTTTGCGGACGCGCTGCTGCAAGCCGAGCCCGAGCGCGCGGCGGCCAGCGACAACAACAACAGGGACCAGGCCCACGTTCAGGCGGCGGCAGCGAGTGGCGGCGGCGGCGGAGGCGGCGGCGCCCCCTCGTCGTCTGCGCCGCCGCCGCCCGCGGCCGCCCGGCGCGCCTTTCTGCAGCCCCTCCTCGTCGCCTGGATCGGCTGCCCGAGCGGATTCGTGGGAGGGCTCAAGGTCGCAGCTCTCGAGGCCGCCCGCGCGGGGCTCGGGCACCACGCCTCGCCCCTGCTCGACTCGGGCGCGGCCAGGGAGCCCCTCCCGCCGTCGGCGCCTCAGCCGCCGCCCCCCCCGGGCGACGTCGGTGGCGGCGGCGGCGACGCCGCACCTGCAGCAGCAGCAGGACTGCGCACGGCGCTCGACGACGCGGCTGCGGGCAGGCGCGGCGCGCAACTGTTGCTGCGCCTTGCCTCGGAGGGTTTGTTCTGCCCGCGGGCCTACTGCTGCCAGCTCGCGGCGGACGGGCTGCTAAACGCGGCCGATGCCGGCGCCGCCGCCGCCGGGGCCGCCGCCGGGGCCGCCGCCGGGGCCGCCGCCGCTGCTGCCGCTGCTGCCGCGGGTTTGACGTCCGGCGGGCACGGCGACGACGGGTCCGCCACGGCCCGCGCCGCCGCGGCCTCGGCCGCCGAGGCCGCCGCCACCCGCCACCGCCGCATGCTGCGGCACCTGCACCCGGACGGCTTCTGGGGCGGCCCGGCCGCGTCAGGCGCCGCCGCGGCCGCCGAGCCGGCGTTTGCCGGCCCCGAGGAGCGCGAGGCATACGCCTCCACGCGCCGCGCCCTGCTGCGCGCGCACGACGGCGGCGGGCGGCCCCCCGCGCACGCCGCCGCCGGGCTCGCTGGAGGCGCCGGCGCCGTCCCCGCCGCGAGCGCAGCCCGCCGCCCCCGCCTGCGCGACGTGGCGCCCGCGGCGCTCGGGGCGCTGGGCGGCGGTGCGCCCGGGGGGCCGGCGGCGGCGGCGGCGGCGGGCATCGCGGCGCGCCGTGGGCACGCGTCCGTGGCGGCGCCCGCGGACGCGGACGTGCCGGCCTCGGCGCCCGCAGGCGAGCAGAAGCAACAACAACAACAACAACAGCAGCAGCCGTCATTCGGGGCCTCGCTGCAGGCGGCCGCGCGACTGCGCCCGTGGGAGCGGCAGCGCCTGGCGGCCCTGGTGTGCGCGACGCTGGAGCACGCCTTGCTGCGCTCGAGGGCCTCTCGGGGCGGGCAGGCGCCGCCCCAGCCGCCCTTCTTCCTCCTGAAGCAGGAGCAGCAGCAGCAGCAGCAGCAGCAGCAGCAAGAGCGCCACCAGGCGTCGGCGTCCGCGCTGGCCGCCGCCTCCGCCGCCGCCGAGGCCGAGGCCGCCGGCACCACCCTCGCCCGCGGCGTCGCGCTCCTCTCGTCCGCGCTCGGGTTCCCTTGCGAGTCCGCGCGCCTCCTGCGGCGCCTCCTGCAAGCGCACGTCGCCGCGCGCACGGCGGCGGGCGTCCGCCGCGCCACCACCGTGGCCGAGTGGGCCCTGGCAGGGACGCCCGCTGCTGCGGCGGCTGCGGCGGCTGCTGCGGCTGCTGCGGCGGCGGCGGCACGCGAACAGCATCAGCAGCAACAGCTGACCCCTGGGCGCGGCGGCGGCGGGCACTTTTCCCCGGACACGTCTCAGAACCCGAATTCCGGTGCGCCTGACACGGCGCTCACGCCAGCAGGGGCGGTTGGCGGCGACGGAGGGGGCGGCAACGGAGCTGGCGGCAACGCAGGCGTCGGCGGCGGCGGCACGGCGGCGGCGGCGGCCTCGCCAGCGCCGCGCGCGCCGGCAGCCCCGCTTGCGTGCGTGCTCGCGTGCCTCGCGTCGCACCAGCACGCCGCGGCGGCGGCCGGGCTGCTCACGCGGGTTCTGGACGCGTGCGTGCTCGAGTGGGGGCCGTTCCCCCCCGCGGCCCCGGTCCTGGCGGCGCAGCAGCAGCAGCAGCAGCGCCGGCAGCAGCAACAGGCATCGTCGTCGGCGGCAGCGGCCAGCGCTGGCGGCGGCGGCGGCCCTAGCGGCGGGGGAGCCGCCGCGACCGCCGCCACCATGCCGACCGACGCCCTGACGCCGACGCCGCAGCCCATGACCATGGCGGCCGATCCCGTCACGGCGCGCCTGGTCCTCGGGCCCGTCGTCCGATTCGCCGGCGCGCTGCTGGCCTCGCGGGCGGGGACGGGCGCTCCTGCTGGGCCTGGTGGCGGCGGCGGCGGCGGCGGCGCAGCGGCGGGCGGCACCCTCGGCCTCCAGTCGTCGGCCCCGGTGCGCCAGTGGTGGGCGCGCCTGCAGCGCGAGGCCAGCGCGTCCCTCGCGCGCGCCGCCGATCTGGACGGCGGCATGGTGCTGCCCTCCGGACGGCACTGGCTCGTGACCGAGCTCGAGGAGGCGGCGGCGGCGGCGCACCTCGCGGCGTCCGGGGCGGCGGTGCAGGCGGCAGCGGCGGCGGTGCAGGCGCGGGCGGCAGCAGTGGGGACTGGAGCCGACGCAGGCATCGACATCGACGGGCGCCCTTCCGCTGGCGAGCCGTCGCCTGCCGGTCCAGCGTGCTCGGCCAGCGCGCCGGCGCCAGCAGCCTTGCCGCCGTCTGCGGCCGCGGCAACGGGCGCGACGGCGGGCGCGGCGGCGGCGGCGGCGGCAATGGCGGCGGCGGCGGCGGCGGCGGCGGCGCTCGATGCCGCCGCGGGTGGCGCGCCCGTGCTGCTGCCGGCAGTGTGGCCCGCGGCGCCCGCAGGCCTGCTCAGACAGCTGCTGCACGCGGCGATGGACGCGCCGTCGCTCCCGCCCGGCCGGCCGGACGAGGACGCCGCCGCTGTGGCCGCTTCAGTGCTCGCGAGGGCGGCGGCAGAGGCCGCGGGCGCGGGCGCGGGGGCCGAGGCCGGGGAAGGGGCCGCGCTGCCGCCTCGCGAGCTGGGCCGGCAGCTGGCCGCCAAGCGCTTGCGGCCCGTGTTGATGAGCCCGACGGCCGCGGTCGGCCTGGCGGCGCCCACGTCGGCAGCAGCTGCAGCAGCAGCGGCGGGCGGGCTGGCGTCTCTTGCCTCGGGCGCTGTCGCGGCCGCTGCGGCCGCCGCCCCGCCCCCGCCGCCCCCGGCCGCCGCCGCCGCCCTGCTCTCGCTCGCGCGCCTGGTGCTGTCGCAGGGCGCCGCCGTCGTCGCCGCGCACGCCCGGTCCTCCCCGGCTGCCGCGTGCGCCGCTGCCGTCGCCACCGCCTCGATCCTCTCGGGCGCGACGGTGGCGCTGCCGGTGCCCGCCCCGCACGGCGCGGGGTGGCCCGCCGGCGCCGGCGCCGCCGCCACCGCCGCGGGCGGTCCACCGGCCGCGGCCTGCAGCGGCGACACCGCCATGGCTGCCGCGGTGGCGGCGGCGGCCGCCGGGCTCGTCGCGGCGGCCGCGGGCGGTGGTGCCGTCAGCGGCAATGACGAAGGCGGCGACGGGACTTGGGCGCTGCTGCGCTGCGTGGCCGCGGCCGTGGCGCAGGGGACGGTCGCCGCCGCCGACCTTGTCTCGTGCGCATCTGCCGGCGCCGCCGCTGCCGCCGCCGCCGCGGACGCCGCCGCGCCCGCGCGCGCCCGCGCGCTCCGCGTCTATTCGCTGCGGCTGCTTGGGCCCGTGGGGGCCGTCTTTGAGGATCAAGGCGGTCACGTTGGTGCCAGTCTCGATGGCGACGCGATGGACATCGACGCGGGCGACGACGACGACGACGCCGGCGGTGCAGGCAGAGAGGGCCCGGCCGCCGCCGCCGCCGCCTCTCGCGACGAGGCGTCCGTGCTGTTTGCGCAGGCGCAGCGCTCGCTGCCGCCGGCCATGGCGGCGGCCGCGCTGCTGTGCGCTGCCCCGCCCGGTCCCGTGGGTCGCCGAACGCTGGACATGGCGCTGCGGCACGACCCGACGCGCGCGTGCGTGATGCGCGACCCGCGCGTGCTCAGGCGCGCCCTGATGGCGCCCTGGGCCGCGGCGGCCGCGGCGGCGGCTGCAGAGGAGGCGGCGGCGGCGGCGGCCGAGGGCAGGATTGGCAGCGCCTCCGCTGGTGGAGGGGGTCCTCGCGGTGCTCCCTCTGTCCGCCCTCACGTTTCGGCCAGCGCTCTCGCGCGCTTGGCCATGCAGTCGCTGCTCGCCGCTCGGCTGCCAGGCGGCGGCGCAGCCGCGGCCGCGGCTGCATCGGGACCGGCCTCACCCGCGCCCGCCGCCGCCGCCGCCGCCGCCGCCGCCGCCTCCTCGGGAGCCCCGCCGCACCTCACTTCTGCGTGCGGCCTGCTGCTCGGCCTCGGCCCGCGCACCTACTGCCTGCGCCTAGCCTTGCTGTCGCTGCTGATTGAAGAGGCCGTGGCGGGCGAAGCCTTGGCCGGGGGAACGGCTGCGGCGGCGGCAGCTGCTGCGTCCGCGGCCGAGCAGCCTGCGTCGTTTGCGCCTGCGGCCGCCGCCGCTGCCAGCGCGCCCGCCGCCGGCGCCCTCGTGCTCGTCGCGCGCCGCCAGCACGAGCTCGCCGACGTCGCCCTCGCCGTCACACTGCAGCTCCCCTGGGCCTCGCGCTACGTGGGCGCCGCCGCCATCGACCTGGGCGCCGGGCCCGCGCTGCTGTCGCGGGCCAACCGTGGGTGCCTGTTGCTTCAGCCGCGGCGCGAGGCGGCGGCGGGGGCGGGGCACCACGCGCAGCAGCAGCAGCAGCAGCAACAGCAGCAGCAGCTGCAGCAGCAGCAGGCCCCGCATCATGGCGAGGCGCTGGAGGACGCCGCCACCGCCGCGCGCGACGCCGCCTTCCTGGCCGAGCTGGTGATGGGCCGAGGCGTGCGGGAGACGGGCCTCGCCAGCCTGCCCGCCCCGGCGCTGGCTGCGGCCGTGGCCGCCTTTGCGCGCGCCGGCGTCGTCGTCGGCAGCGTCGGCGTTGGCGGCGGCGTCGGCGGCGTCGGCGTTGGCGGCGGCGTCGGCAGCACGGGCGCGAGCGCCGCCGCCGCCGTCCCTCTTGCCCCTCCCGCGTTTGCGGTCGACTCGGCGGTCTCCGCCCTCGTCCTCGGCCTGCTGAGCCGCGGGTCCGTGCCCGCCCAGCGGGCGTTCGCGGCCGACGCCGTCGCCCAGCTGTCGTCGCTGGCGCGCGCCCTCCGGCGGCGCGGGCGGCCGGCGGCCGAGCGGGGCGGCGCGCGGCGCCCCGGGCCGCAAGCGCAGGCGGCAGCGGCGCCGGCGGCGGTTGCGCCGCCGGTTACGGCGCCGCCGCCGACCGAGCACGCCGAGGTGGTCGCGCGCAGCAGCCGATTCGGGCGCGGGACGACTGCCGCTGGGGCTGCCCCCGCTTCTGCCGGGGGCGGCATCCCGGCCGGCGGCGCCCCTGCGGCGGCGACGACACGCGAGGCCGCAGCGCACCTTGCTTTGGCCGCCGCCGCCGCCGCCACCGCCCCCTCCCCCTCCTTGGAGCTGCCCGGCGATCTGCTCTCCGACGCGACGCGCCCGGACGGGGGGTCCGCGCGCCTGCAGGCGCAGCTGTGGCTGCGGCTGGCCGCGCTGACGCCGCTGCTGCCGACCGTCCGCGCCGACCGCGGGGGCGGCGGCGGCAGCGGCGGCAGCAGCGGCAACGCGGCGGCGGCGGCGGCGGCGGCGGTGTCGCTGCGCCGCGAGCTGGCGTCGGCCATCCCGGCGCTCCTGGCATCACCGCTGGTGGCAGTGGAGCCCGTGGTCATGGTGTCCAGCGACGACGATGACGAGGAGGAGGAGGAGGACAACGAGGAGGAGCAAAAAGGGCCGGGCGCGTCTGCCGCTGCGGCTGCCGCTGCTGCCGCCGCCGCCGCCGCAACCGCCGCCGCCGCCTCTGCCGCCGACGCCGAGCACCAGTCCCTCCCCGAGCGCCTGCTAGCCGTGCTCCAGGCCCTGCACCAGGGCCCCTGGGCCGCCTGGCTGCGCGGCCGCCTGCCCGGGAGCGCCGCCCTGCGCCTGCGCGGCCTCGCCACGCTGCCGCGCGGCGCCGCCGAGGCCGCCGCGGACGAGGTCGCCCGCGCAGAGGCGCGGGGCGCGCTGCCGCTCGGCGACTCTGCGCGCGCGCGCGCGGCGCTCGGGCAGGCTTGGGGCCTCGGCAGGGCGCGGGGAGACGGCGACGGGCTCGGCGAGCCGGGGCCTCCCGCGCTGTGGCTGCTTCCCGGCGTCGTGCTGGGCGCGGGCGGGCCACCGAGGGGCGATGACCGGACGGGGGCGGGGGAGGAGGCGGGCGGGGGCGGCGCGGGCGGCGGCGGCAACGACGGCCGCCGCCGCCGCCGCCGCGCCGGCCTCGGCAGCGCGGCGTCCCGCCCCGTCGACGCCTGGCTGCCCCTCGACGCCGCCGCGGGGTTCTCCCGCTCGGCCGCCGCGGGCGTCGCGGGCGTGCCGCTGCGCCTCGGCCGCCGCCGCGCGAACGCCGGCGCCGCTGTCGGCGCGGCAGAGGCGCTCGACGCGGCTGCCCTGGCGCGCCTGCCGCCGCCGCTGGCCGCGGCGCTCCTCTGGCCGGAGGCTGGTGTCGGCGCTTGAGCCGGTGTTAAGGGCGGCGTGGGATCGGCGGAGGCAGCGGGGGCGCGGCGGGAGCAGGAGGAGCAGGGGCATGAGGAGGAGGAGTGACAGCGTGGCGGCGGCGGCAGTTTTTGCGTGAGACGACAGAGCGGAAACGACGATTTCGTGTTTGCTGTGTGCAGGTGACACAAACCGGTGCGCGATGATTAGACTGGGGCCGCCGCAGGTGTGTGTTTTCCTCCCTCTGTGCGCGCGCGCCCGGGTGCGGATGATTCTGAAAAAATGCGCCGACGCTCTCTCGGCGCGGCGACTCGTTCGTGCGCGCAGCCGCCGTCAAAAAAAGACTCCAATGCCACAACGTCGATCGAGACGTCATCAATCGCGCGCTTGGGCGGCAAGCAAGCTAGCCCCCATGCGCCTTCACCCCCCTCCCCCTGCAATCCCCCCTTCTGCATTCACTCGGCCGCCTTGGTTTCCGCGCCGCCGCTCGGCTTGAACGTCGGGTCGGTGTCCTCCGTGTCCTTGGCCGCCTCGTCCAGGCCGCCGCCGTAGCCCATGCCCTTTTCGACGTAGAGCTTGTCGGTGTCCAGAGAGCCCGGCTTGAGCGCGGGCGCGCCCCTCTCCCGCGCGCGCGTGGTGACGGCCGGCCCCCCCTTCTCGGGCGGCGGGGCGACGTAGCCCTCGGCCTGGGCGCTGGAGCCGGTGGTCCCCTTCTTGGGCGCGCCGGAGGTGGACATGGCGGGGGTGACGCCAGTCTTGTGGGGAGAAAGGAGTAGGTGCGGCGGGCGGCAGCGACCCGGGGTTTGAGGTCTTGCTTTTTTTTGCGTGCGAGCGCGCCGGTATGACGACGACGCAATAAAACGAAAGAAAACAAAAGTCGGCGCACGTTGTTGTGGGGATTGTCTGGTTGTTGGCTGGTGTTGAGAGAGAGATAGAGAGACGGCGATGGTTGTGCTGTAGAGAGACCGGAGGACGGGCGATCGCGCGCGCGCAGTTGGCGGATTGTTCGAGGCGCCGAAAAAAGCTCGACCGATCGCGCGCGCGCGCCGCTGGCGCCCCCGTCTTCGCCGGCAAATGGCTCCACACACCTACGCTCCTGCCCAATTGGAATCGCGCGCTCGCACATTGGCAATCTCACACGCCCCTCGCGCTATTGGGCCCGCCCCCTCCCTTGTTCTCTGGTGTCGCCACGCGCACGCCAAAACCTCTCTCCGGCCTCTCTCTCTGTTCTCCTCGATCCCTCCACACAAAACCAAGCGCCAATGCTCGCGACGCGCCAAAGCAGGCTCCCCGCTGCGTCGGCCCGCAGGATAGCGAGGCCTTCGACGCGGAGGGCGCTCGCGGTCGTCGCAGCTGGAGGCGCTGCTGGCCCCGCCGCCGCTTCCGCCGCCGCCCTTTCGGTCGTCGCCGTCGCCAACGCGAGCGCCGCCGCGCCGACGCCGCTCGCGCAAGCCGCGGCCCAGGCGGCCGCCGACGCCTCCCTCTTTCTCGCGCAAGAGCGCGGGCAGCTGCGCGATCTCGTCGAGCAAGCCGCCGCGGGCGTCGCCGACGGATCCGCCGCCGAGGCCGTCGGCGCCGCTTTCAAGGCCGCCGCCGCGCCCTTCGCGGTGTTTGGCGGCGGAGCGGCGCTGCTGAACGCGCTGTTTTGCGGCGCCACGGGCCTGATCGCCTACGCGCTGCTGTTCAAGGCGCCGAAGCAGTGACTCTCTTGGATGGGAGGGGGCGGGGGGGGGGGAGGGGCGGGGCGGGGAAAGGGCGCGCGCCGAGCGCCCGTCGCCGCCTGCCGCCCTATCTCGGCGCCGGCTCGGACACCGAGCGGGCCACCTCCCCTCCAAAGCGCGCGCGCGTCGTGACGGCCGGCCCGCCCTTACTCGGGCGTCGATGCCCCCGGCCTGCGCGCTGAAGTCCGGGGTCCCTGTTTTGGGCGCGCCGGGCGTGGGTGCGAGGTTGCGGCGGAGGCAAATCGGCGCCGCCGCCCGCTAGGGGCCGGACGTTTTGCGATCGGAGAGAGAGCCAACGTCCGGCGCCTCCTCCTTCCCCATCCAAGAGGCTCTAGTCCCGCGCCCACGAGCCCCTCCCTTCCCCTTTCTTGTCGCCCGCGCAGGGTGTGCCGGCCCCGCCCCCGCGATCTCTCCCCCGTGAGGGAGAGGACGCGACCCGGCTGCCAACGCTCGGGTCCTGCTCCAGGAACTCGGGCTCGACGTCGAGCGATCGTCGCAGGTCAAACGCGGCGTACCAAATACGCGTCAACCGCAACTTTGACCGACCCGCGCAAGCTCGCCACGGCCGCGTTGGATGCGCCCTCTCGCTTCGGACCGCCATTAGCGATCGTACCTGTGTAACTGGCGGGTTGACGGGTCGATCGGCGTTGTTTTTCGGCGTGCTTTCAGCGTCTCGGCGATCGGGTGTTGGAGCAGAGCCTCTCTTCGCGGGGAGAGCCTCCCAACCGCAGGCCGCGAGGCAGCGCGCGCGCGGCGCGATCCCGGGGGCGCAAGCGTGCGCTCGCCCCTCACCCCAGATCACGCGAACGCAGAGCGGACTGAGCGGACGGGCGTTCTCGCTCTCGCGAGAGCCCCCGCCTTCCCTGTTGCTGCCTAGGAGGAGGGAGGGAGAGAGGGGGGCAAGCACCCCCAGGAAGAACATGAACCTCTTTTCTCCCAGACCGCCGCTCGCCATTCACGGCAGATAGGACCGCTTCCCAAACCGAGCCCCGCTAGAGCATCCCCACACGCAGCAGCAGTAGCAGCTTAGGCCCTAGATAGACCACATACGTTGTAGAGACGCGCGCGCGGAGAAACCCCAAAAGCCTCTCTCTTCTTCCCCCCAACCAAAGAGCGAGAGAGGGCGAGAGAGAGAGAGGGGGATGGAGAACGAGGAACTGACGCGCGTGTTCGTCGTATGCGGCAAGCAGGCGGAGGTGAGCAGGCGCGCGCGGTGATCCCGGCGGGGTGGGGCTGCCTGGCGCGCACCGGCTCACGCATCCGCCGCGCCCTTCCAATTCCCACAGGAGTCGGTGCTGATGGCGGCGTTTGGGGCGTTTGGCGAAATTGTCTCGCTCAAAGTCGTACGCGACAAAGGAGGTGCGTTACGGTCCCGTCGCGGCGCGCGCGACCTGATCGAGGGCAAGCCCGAGGGGTTCGCCGCCCGATCGGCGCGCCAGGGCTCGGCGCCCGAGCCGAGTTTTGGACGGGAGCGACCCTCGATCATCGAGGGCAGGCCGGGGGCCCCAGGAGGAGAGGAGGGGAGGGGAGGGGGGAAGAGAGAGGGGGGAGGTGAGGGGTGTCTCCGACCGCCCCGTGCGCCGCGCCCCGGGCCCCTGCGCGCGCGCGCCTCGCGCTGTCGCCGACCTTTGGGCGTGATGCGCGCGACTGTCTTCTCGCGCGGATCACGGGCGCGCGCCGGCGGCCGCCGCCGCCCGCCGAAGGACGAGAGGGAAGCTTGGGGGTTTCTCCCTCTCTCTCTCTCACATCCCACCCGTCCTCCCAGTTGCCCCCCCGTCCCGACGGCGCACCGCGGCCCGGCAATCCCGCGATCGGCGCGCGCAAGGCCGGATCGTCCCGCCGCGACGGCGCGCCACCGCGGCCCGTTTCCTCCCCCACATGGGGGAGGGGACGCCCTCGAAAAAAAACCAAGGCGGCGTGGGGTACCGGCGGCGGCGGCGGCGGCGCGACCTGCCGAGAGGTCTCTCTTTTCTCGTTCCCGCGCGGCCGCGCGCCAAGGCCTAGCGCGCGCGGCCGCGTTCCCTTTTTCTTTTTGCTGATCGCCCCCCTTCCCTTCTCCCTCCCCCCCCCCGCCCACAAAACAGTCGCGTACGTGCGCTACAGCAAGGCGTCGTCGGCCGCGCTCGCGCAGGAGAACCTCAACGGGGCCGTGCTCAACGACGGGCGCGGGCCCAAGCTCAAGGTGCTGCCGGCAGAGCCGCCGGCGCAGCGCGGCGGCGGATCGTCGTCCGGCGGCGGCGGCGGCGGCGGCGCGGGCGGAGGCGCGGGCGGCGGCGGCAGCCTCGGCGGCGGCGGCGGCGGCTTTGGCAGCGGCGGCGGCCCTCCGCCCCTCCAGCAGCAGCAGCAGGACCTGCACCACCACCACGCGATGCTCCCGCCGCCCGCGCCGCGCGCCCCGCACATGCTGCCGGCCGGCGCGCTGCCGGGCGACCTGGCCGGCGGGGTGCACCACCCCCACCACCAGCACGCGCCAGCGTCGCTCGCCGCCGCCGCCGCCGCCGCCGCCGCCGCAGACCCGGACAACGTGCCGCCGCGCTCGCGCCTGTTCATCGTCGTGCCCAAGACGGCCGAGTCGCACGTGCTGCAGGTGAGAGTTTATGGTGGATGGTGTTGCGATTCGGGGACTGGGTCGATCGCGGGCGTGGTCCCGGCTCAAACGCACGAGCGAGCGACACGGGCGCGCGCGTGCGCGGCGCGCGCCGCTCGCGCGCGCGCCCTTGTCGCTCGCTCGCGCGCGCGCGACGCTGCCCGCGTTTCAAAGCTGACGCAGCCCAAAACGCAAACAAACGCACGCGCAAATAAACCAAACAGGACGAGATGGGCCGCTTCCCCGACCTCGAGTACGTCAAGACCGACCTGGTCGCGTCCAAGGGCGTCGCGTACGCCAAGTACAGCCGCGCCTCTTCGGCGCTGCGCGTGGTCGAGGCGGTCGCCGCGCGCGGCATGGTGCGTGATGGTTTCCCCCTCCTCTGCTTCTTTTCCTTCTTGCCTTGGTCTTCTTTTGTGTGTGTCCCCGATCTCACAGCACCCTCCTCCTCTCCCTGCCCTTGAAAACAACCACCCACCATCAAACACCGAAACAACGCGCACAGCAACTCGGCCCGTACAAGGTCAAGGTGATGCTCGCCGAGCCAAAGACCAAGCGCGCGGTGGCGGCCGGCGGCGGCGGCGGCGGCATCGGCATCAGCGGCGGCGGCGGCGGCAACGTGAGCGGCGGCAGCGGCGGCCCCTTTTCCGAAGGGATGGGCAGCGCCGGACCATACCCGGGCTCCGATGCGTCCTCCGCCGCCGCCGCCGCAGCAGCAGCAGCCGCGCTCGCCGGCGGCCGCCACAGCCCGGGCGTGTATGGCGGAGGCGGCGGCGGCGGCCACCACGGCGTCGCGGCAGCCGCAGCGGCGATGCAGCAGCAGCAGCAGCAGCACCAGCAGTACCATCAGCATCAGCAACCACACCAGCACTACCACCAGCCACACCAGCAACACCAGCAACAACACCAGCAGCAACAACAGCAGGCGAACGCGGCGGGCTCTATGGCCGCGGCCGCAATTGCGGCGGCGGGCCTCGCGCCCGGCGGCGGCGGCGGCGGCAGCTTTTTCGGCGGCCCGGGTTCGTCGTCGTCGCGCCACCCGTCGTCACCCTCCCCGGTGCCCGGGTCGGGGTACGGGTACGCGAGCAACGCCGGCCTCAGCGACTACGGTGGGCTCGACGTCGGCGGGCAAGGAGGCGGAGGGCCGGCGGGCGGCGGTGGTGGCGGCGGCGGCGGCGGCGGCGCCTCGGCATTCGGCGCGCCTTTTGGCGGCGGCGGCGAGCGATCCCAGCAGCAGCAGCAGCAGCACCTGGGCGGTGGTGGCGGCGGCAGCCTCGCCGGATTCGGCGGCAGCTTTGGCTCCCTCCAGCACCTCGACAGCGGGGGCGGCGGCGGGGGCATGCTCACGCACCAGCAGCAGCAGCAGCAGCAGCAGCAGCAGCAGCAGCAGCAGCAGCAGCAGCAGCAGCAGCAACAGCAGCACGCGTCGTCGGCGGCGGCAGTCGCGGCCGCAGCAGCCGCAGCAGCGGCCGCCGCCACGATGGGCGGCAGCGGCGGGTTTGGCGGCGGCTTTGCCGTGCCCCAGCATCACCACGCCCAGCACCACCACGCGCAGGCCTCGCCCTGCAGCGGCAGCAGCAGCTTCTCGGCCGCCCACTACCAGCAGGCCCCGCCGTACGCGCCGCAGGGCGGCGGCGGCGGCGGCGGCGCCTCGTCCTCGGCAGCAGCGGCGGCGGCGGCGGCGGCGGCGGCGGCGGCTGCCCTCTACAACCACCAGCAGCAGCAGCAGCAGCACGGCGGCTCTGCGTCCCCGGCGCCGTACCTGCACCCCAACCACCAGCCGCAGCACCAGCCGCAGCAGCGGGCGCCCTATCACCAGCAGCAGCAGCAGCAGCAGCACCAGCAGCAGCAGCGGCAAGGGGGCGGCGGCGGCGGCGGCGGCGGCGCGTATGACGGCGGCGGCGGCGAAGAGTTTGGCGGCAGCGGCGGGTTTGGCCACCAGCAGCACCAGCACCAGCACCAGCACCAGCACCACCAGCACCAGCACCACCACGCCCACCTTCCGCACCTCCCCCCCGTCTGCCTGGCCTCCCCCTCGTCCGCCGCCACCGCCACCCCCCTGCGCGCCCTCGGTGACGGCGGCGCCTCGCCCTCGCCCAGCGGCGGCGCCGGCGCCCCGTCGCCCCTCCCGCCGCTCGCCGGCCACGGCCCGGCCGGCGCCCTCTTCCGCCTCGACCCCCA
>Ga0335398_10002976_pt1 | contig 25569 bp, 21 predicted proteins | sample BON03_FD_205742 | JGI IMG/M metagenome (GOLD analysis project Ga0335398, IMG submission 205742) | Freshwater microbial communities from Lake Bonney liftoff mats and glacier meltwater in Antarctica - BON-03 (spades assembly) (version 2) | ecosystem: Environmental > Aquatic > Freshwater > Ice >... | reverse complement strand
CCCCTGAAGCGTTGTTAAGTGCTGAGGATGTTGGTGCAATGCTTGGCTACCCGGCCAGATACATACGCGAGACCATCGCACTTGCACCTGGCTTTCCAGTTGCCATACGCCTGCGCCTTGACATCGAGGGCAAACGTAGCAATCCGAGATGGCGACGCACTGAAATTGAAGAGTGGGTTGCGGCACATCTTTCGCAACGTCGAACACGATCAGGCCGTACCCGCCAATCACCCTTAATATAATTAAAGTCGACACGATATAGAGAACAGGCTTACAAAACTAATTTGACCTGCTTTTCCAGATCTTAACTGTTGCGCCCTGCTGACACCGAAGTGAAAATTTTTGTGGGGAACGAAAACTATTCCCCAAACCCACGCAAACCCTTTATTCATGCGGCTGTTGAGTCCGGTCCCGGGCACCACTATGATTGGCTAGCTTATTTAGCTAGATTATTTAGCTAGATTATTTAGCCAGCCTACTAAGCCAACCTATTAGGTCAAGTTATGAAGTCTAGTCTTTAAACCAAGTCGTTGGGTTAGTTCGTTAGATCAGCGTATAAGGTGTACTCAATAAGCAAACTCGATAGGCAAACTAAAGCAATCACTCACTCGCCCTTTTTTTAAATGGTGTAGCACCACATGACCTGCTTTAATTTCTTACATACCCTACGTACTCGTTGTGTCTTCACACCTTAACGCTTTAAATGCTTTAAATATCTCTGCACCCTCTGAATTGATTGTGCTTGATGCATGTATTTTAATGTCGGGTGTTTTAAGGCCACTATTGCTTAACTTAGCGCAAACAGGTCTGTTTGAACCGGTGTGGTCTTCTTATATTGGTCTTGAATGGCGTCGTAATGCCGCCCGTTTATGGCCGATTAACGGCGATTTATTAAACGACGAATGGGAACAGATGCAGCAGCGCTTTCCACAAGCGTGTTTTGACCCGCCCATGGTTGAAGCTTTGGTAAATGCTGAGCAACTGGCAGACGCAGGGCCACAAAGCTTATCGGCACCTGAATACACAGCACAGAAATACACGGCTCGTTTTGAAACGCTACCTAAACCATTGCTACGTCGTAGCGACGCGAAAGATCATCATGTGATTATGGCGGGGGTACGAGCTTGGAACGAAACTTGTGCGAAAGAAGAGGCGGCAATCAAAGCATGCACGGTAAGCCAACAGGGCACTGTTGGTCAGCAAGGCCCCTCTGCTCAAAAAAATACGGGCACTCAAAAAAAATTTTCTGCAAATATTTTGACCTGGAATATTCGCGACTTTAATCGTACTGAATTAAGACAACTTCATCTGGGTCTACTTGACCCTGATCAATTGCTCAGTGGTTGGTGGGCAGACCACCAACCACTCATAACGCATCACCTTGAGTGCGTTATTCAAACCCTCATCAACGACGGCCGCCGCCAAACTGCCCCCATAGCAGACTTCTTGCACCGCGAACGTTTATTCCGATTTAAACAGCTATATTTGCACAGCGTTTAAACAAAAAAATGCAACTTTTGACTTAGCGCAATAGTTACATCTTGATGCAAAATACTCGTCAATGATGCATCAAAACCATGGCAAATATAGCTTAGTATGATAGCCATATAAGGTAAGTAACATCAAACGCTTTTTGCGAAGATTATATGAGCACCATTTCTATACCCAATTGGAACGCACTTGGTATTTTCCACCTCTAAATACTCATTCACCTACGTCATTTGAACGTTCTCCCTACGCTGTTACTTTGCCTGAATTTATTTCCAACCTGCCGCGATGACAAGCAGAAAATTAAAAGTCAATTTTTAGTTGATACTTACACTGAACGCCTTAACCAACATCCTAAACAACTCATTAAACAATCAGTATATTGGTACAGCGTATGCGATCACCATCGTAATAACCTTCATGAGACTGAACAAATGCTTAAATGGGTATTTACAGATATTCACTGTCTGCAGTACCCATTGGGTCTTGATAAAGAAAAGTAAAAAACGCCCGTGCTGAATACTCAACATGGGCGTTTTTCTATGGGTGGCATGACGGTTAAGTCATACGCCCATCTGTACAAACATTACTCGGCAGCAGGCGGGCTGCTATCTGTGTCTGGGGCTGCTGGGGCTGCTGGGGCTGCAGGGGCTGCGGGGCCACCCTGCTCTTCAATGCCACCAATTGCTTTGACCGACAAGCGTAAACGGCCTTTGTCATCAGCTTCAAGAATTTTGACGCGAATGGGTTGACCGACTTTTAGCACGTCGTTAATGTTGGCGATACGGTAGTTTGCAATTTCAGAAATATGCAACAAACCATCACGACCAGGCAAGACTTGAACGATGGCACCGAAATCAAGTAAACGCAAAACGCTGCCGTCGTAAACTTGACCCACTTCAACATCAGCAGTCAATTCAGTAATACGACGTTGGGCTTCGTGCGCTTTGTCAAGATCTGCGCTTGAAATAACGATAGTGCCATCATCAGAAATGTCGATGTGGGTGCCCGTTTCTTCAGTTAAGGCACGAATGGTTGCACCACCCTTACCGATAACATCACGAATCTTTTCTGGGTTGATTTTCATTGACAACATGCGCGGTGCGAAAGCTGACAGCTCTTCACGTGAACCATCGATCGATTCACGCATTTTGCCCAAAATGTGTAAGCGGCCTTCACGGGCTTGTGCCAAAGCGACCTGCATAATTTCTTTGGTGATACCTTGAATTTTGATGTCCATTTGCAAAGCAGTGATACCATTTTCGGTGCCAGCCACTTTGAAGTCCATATCGCCAAGGTGATCTTCGTCGCCCAAAATATCAGTTAGAACTGCGAATTTACCTTCTTCTAAGATTAGGCCCATGGCGACGCCAGCCACGTGATCTTTAAGAGGTACGCCAGCATCCATCATGGCTAAAGCGCCACCGCAAACTGAGGCCATTGATGATGAGCCGTTTGACTCGGTGATTTCAGACACTAAACGAATGGTGTATTGAAAGTCTTTATGGTCTGGCAACAAAGGTACCAATGAACGCTTAGCTAGGCGGCCATGGCCAATTTCACGACGCTTGGGGGCACCAAAACGACCGGTTTCGCCGGTAGCAAACGGAGGCATGTTGTAGTGCATTAAGAAGCGATCTCGGTATTCGCCAGTGATAGCGTCAATGATTTGTTCGTCTTGCTTGGTACCCAATGTGGCCACCACCAAAGCTTGGGTTTCACCACGCGTAAATAAAGCGCTACCATGCGCACGGGGCAACACACCAAGGCGAATGCTGATGGGGCGAACCGTACGGGTATCACGGCCATCAATGCGGGGCTCGCCACTTAAAATTTGATGGCGCACAATGCCTGACTCAAGGTCAAACAAAATATTTTCAACGGTTACGCCATCAACAGCGGGTTGGCCTTCTTGTGTTGCTTGTTCGGCCAATTTGGCTTTTACATCAGCGTAAACCGCACGTAATTGTGTGGTGCGTGCCTGCTTTTCGCGGGTTTGGTAAGCTGTAGCCAAACTTTCTTGAGCCAAGGCTTTTACTGAAGCAATTAAAGGCTCATTGCGAGCGGCAGGTTGCCAGTTCCATTCGGGTTTACCGGCTTCACGTACTAAGTCGTTAATCGCGTCAATGGCAACTTGCATTTGAGTATGACCAAACACAACACCACCGAGCATGATCTCTTCTGACAACTGCAGGGCTTCAGACTCAACCATGAGAACGGCAGTCTGGGTGCCTGCGACGACCAGATTCATTTTTGAATCTAGCAGTTGAGTGGCGGTTGGGCTTAAAACGTATTCGTCGTTAATGTAAGCCACACGGGCTGCGCCCACGGGACCATTAAACGGTATGCCTGAAATAGCTAAAGCGGCTGAGGCACCGATCATGGCAGGCATATCAGGGTCGATTTCAGGGTTCACTGACAAGACATGAATGATGACCTGAACTTCGTTATAAAACCCTTCAGGAAATAATGGACGCAAGGGGCGATCTATTAAACGTGAGGTAAGCGTTTCTTTTTCAGTTAAACGGCCTTCACGCTTAAAAAAACCACCGGGAATACGACCCGCTGCGTAAGTTTTTTCAACATAATCGACTGTTAGGGGGAAAAAATCTTGGCCCGATTTAGCGCTACGTGCACCGACAACGGTGGCCAAAATTACGGTGTCATCAATTGAGACAACCACAGCACCTGATGCTTGGCGAGCAATTTCGCCGGTTTCGAGTGTGACGGTATGCTGACCGTACTGAAATGATTTGGTGACTTTGTTAAACATAAAACAATGTTCCTGTTAAATGAAAAACCGTGCCTAACGTGACAGATAGTCACGAATGGCACGGTTTATCGTGATGCTAAGACCCCGTGTATAAAATACGCTGGCGGGACGTAAGACAATTTTACTTACGCAGACCGAGGGTTTCGATCAGAGCGCGGTACGCGTCAGGGTTACGGCTTTTAAGGTAATCAAGCAATTTACGGCGACGGCTAACCATGCGCAGCAAACCACGACGTGAGTGATGATCTTTCATGTGAGCTTTAAAGTGCCCAGCCAACTCGTTAATACGAGCAGTAAGCAACGCGACTTGTACCTCTGGCGAACCGGTGTCGCCCTGTGCGCGTTGAAATTTTGAAACGATTTCTGCTTTGTTAATATCGATAACTGACATACGTATTGACCTCTGTGAACATGCGCTAAGGCTGAGGTGCCCAAGCGTGAAGGGTAATGTGAATATAAAACTTGACTCTAGCCTAGTATTATAGCGTAATAGTACTTATGTATTGATAGGTAACTGTTAACTTACCCAGTCGGAATATACAGACCAATCCCAGCACCACAAACCAGCGAGTTAAAATTTTATTTTTACTCAAATAACACATAGCACACTGCACACAGCACGTTTTGAATGATAAAGTTTAAGGAATTTTTAGTATGTTTTCAAAATTAAAAGTGGGTTTTATAACCACTTGCCTATTAGCCTTGGCAGGGTGCGCTCAGATGACCGACATACCACCTGGCACTTCGCTGACTGATGTTGAAAAAGAATTTGGCAAACCAAATGTTACCTGCAATGGCCCTAACGGCACGACCCGCGCAGTCTGGTCAGAGATGCCTGAAGGTGAAATGGTTTGGGCCACTACGGTTGATGCGAAAAATAAAGTTGGCACTTTCACCCAAATTATGTCGGTCAAAGCTTTTAGTGTTTTGAGTCAAGGGACTTGGGTGTCAAGCCAAGTTCGGTGTGAGTTTGGCCCCCCTGCCTTAGTGCATGTGTTTCCTGAAAGGCCAGATCAATCTGTTTGGGAATATCGTTTCTTAGACGAAAGCAACAGCTACATGATTATGTTCATCTACTTTGAAACCGCCACCAATACCGTTTTACGCTTTACGCCCGGCCCAGACCCTGAGTTTAATGTTCTCATAATGGGTAAATAAATAACGGGTACTTTTAAGTTTCATCTTAAGAAATTTTGTATTTTTTGTAACTATATTGTTAACTTAGTCGAGATTTTTAAGGTAGTCGTCAATTTGACATTTCATCACGCTATAAGTTTATGTACCGCCATGGTTTTAGCTACGCTGTCGGGTTGTACGGTGATGACCGACGTTAAACCCGGCACGCCTATTACTGAGGTTGAAAAACAGTTTGGCAGCCCCACCATCAAGTGCCCCTTGCCTGGAGGTGGGCAACGTATGGTTTGGTCACAACAACCTTCGGGGCAATACGCTTGGGCTACCCATGTTGACGGTGTTGGCCGCGTGGGGCCTGTTAATCAAATACTTAATGATCGTGAATTCAACAAACTCAGCGATGGGGTCTGGACTCCTGAGCAAGTCAAGTGCAAGTTTGGTCCACCTGAAAGCATTTCTAAGGTTGGACTACCAAGCGACTTAAAAGTTGTTTGGTCTTACCGTTATCGCCAGTACAACACCTGGTATATGTTGATGTATGTATTTTTTGGAACTGATGGCAAGCAGGTGACACAGCACTACCCAGGGCCAGACCCTTGGTATTTATATAATGATGGTGGCTCTAGGCGGTAATTTTTTACGGCAATCATTTGTCATGCTAGTTTTCAAGTTCCGAATCAACCACGACAGATTTGATTCGGCTTAAATCATGATTCGCTATTTAGGCTGAACAATTAATTTTCGCCATTTTCCTTGATCAGTTTTGCTTTACGTGCCCGCAAATACCACATCACCCAGCCTGACAAACCGTAGGCAATAAACAGCGCAAACAAGACGACAGGTGGGTCGCTGGAAATAAAGACGAAACTGGCGACAAAAACTAACATCACCCAAAATGGCACACTGCGACTTAAAGCAAAACTTTTACCACTGTAAAACGGCAGGTTGGTTACCATGGCAATACCAGCATAAATCGTGATGGTGAACATTGTCCACCCCAAAACAGCGGGGTCAATGTTTAAACGATTGTCTTGTACCAGCCACACAAAGCCAGCCACTAAAGCCGCGGCAGCGGGGCTGGGTAACCCTTGAAAGTAACGCTTATCAACGACTGCAATGTTGGTGTTGAATCGCGCTAAGCGCAATGCTGCACCGGCAACATACACAAACGCAGCCAGCCAACCCCATCGACCCAAATCAACCATGGCGAACTGATACGCCACTAAGGCTGGGGCCACACCAAATGAGGTCATGTCAGACAACGAGTCGTATTGCTCACCAAAGGCTGATTGCGTATTGGTTAAGCGTGCGACGCGCCCGTCCATACCGTCAAGCACCATGGCCACAAATATGGCAATAGCCGACAGTTCGAACTTGCCACCCATGGCTTGCACCACTGCAAAAAAACCTGCAAACAATGCTGCCGTTGTAAACGCATTAGGGAGTAAATAAATACCGCGGTTTCTAGGGGCAGGGTCGCGAATGGGGTCGTTAGGCATGATGTTAAACAGTTGCCTTTGTTTGTGATGGTTCAGTTTGTGATGACTCAGTTTTTAAAACATGTTCTGGCAACTCGGCCAACACGGTGCTGGTTGCGCTAACTTTGTCACCTATAGTGACCCGTGGGCGTGAACCGACTGGCAAATAGACATCGACACGTGAACCAAACCGTATAAAGCCATACCGTTGACCACGCGCTAAGGCTTGACCGACTTTGGCATAACAAAGTATGCGTTTAGCGACTAAGCCGGCGACCTGAACGGCTGTCACGATGTCCCCACGCGTAGTTTTAAGCACTATGGCGTTACGCTCATTTTCTAGTGAGGCTTTATCTAGCGACGCATTAAAAAATTTACCTGGGAAATACTCAACATGCTGCACCGTGCCATCAATAGGTGAACGGTTACTGTGGACGTTGAATACGTTCATGAAAACGCTGATTTTCAGGGACCGACGATTGGCGTAAGGGTCGTCAACCTCAGCCACAACCACTACACGGCCATCAGCTGGGCTAATTATAGCCAGCGGTGCTGAACTACCTTGGCGCTTTGGGTCTCTAAAAAACTGCAACACGAATATTGCAATGACCCAAAAAAGAATAGACCAAGCAACAGAAAAATAAGTCACCACGAGTGCAATGGCCAGTGCGATAGCTAAAAATGGCCACCCTTCTCGGGCGATGATGGGATGTGGATAATGTGGAGTTTGCATATAGGCCAAAGGTTAACCTAAAAAAACGCGCCCCATAGGGCGCGCTTCTAACTAAACCCAAAGAGGGTTACAAATTTAATTAAATTTAATTAATAACAACTTAGAATTTATTTAGCACTTACTTACAATTTACTTAGTTTTTACTCTGATCAACCAACTTATTCTTGGCTATCCAGGGCATCATCGCACGCAATTGGCCACCCACTTGCTCAATTTGTGAGCTGGCATTAATACGACGACGTGACATTAATGTAGGTGCGCCCGCTTGATTTTCTAAAATAAAGCTCTTGGCATACTCGCCGGTTTGAATGTCAACTAAACATTTACGCATGGCTGCACGGGTTTCGTCGGTCACGATTTTAGGGCCTGTAACGTACTCACCATATTCAGCGTTGTTTGAAATTGAGTAATTCATGTTGGCAATACCGCCTTCATAAATCAAGTCAACAATTAACTTTACCTCGTGCAAGCATTCAAAGTAAGCCATTTCAGGGGCGTAACCGGCTTCAACCAGCGTATCAAAACCCGCCTTAATAAGCTCAACCGTACCACCGCACAAAACAGCCTGTTCGCCAAATAAGTCAGTTTCAGTTTCTTCACGAAAGTTGGTTTCAATAATGCCTGCACGGCCGCTACCAATGGCTGAAGCATATGACAAAGCCACTTCACGGGCAATGCCTGAGGTGTCTTGATGCACAGCCACTAAAGCGGGTACACCACCACCTTGCGAGTAGGTACTACGCACAGTATGGCCTGGAGCCTTAGGGGCAATCATGATGACGTCAATATCAGCACGAGGCACCACTTGGCCGTAATGCACATTAAAACCATGTGCAAAAGCTAAGGTTGCGCCAGCTTTAATATTAGTGTGTACATGGTCACGATAAACCGCACCAATGCTTTCGTCAGGCAACAACATCATGACAATATCTGCCGCTTTAACCGCATCGCTGACTTCGGCCACTTTAAGGCCTGCATAATCAGCTTTTTTCCATGAGGCGCCGTCTTTACGTAAACCAACCACAACGTTTATGCCTGATTCGAACAAATTCAACGCATGGGCGTGACCTTGTGAACCGTAACCGATGATGGCAACTGTTTTGCCTTTAATAAGAGACAAGTCACAATCTTTATCATAAAAAACTTTCATGTAGAGCTCCAGATGAGTGGGTGCAACCTCAGGGCTGCGTGTCAAACAAATTTATAAAATTAAAATTTTAGATTCGTAGAATGCGTTCGCCACGACCAATACCCGACACCCCTGTACGTACGGTTTCAAGTATGGCAGTGCGATCAAGCGCATCTATAAAGGCTTGTGTTTTACCTTGATCACCCGTTAATTCAATGGTGTAGGCCTTATCAGTGACATCAATGATACGACCGCGAAAGATATCAACTAAACGTTTAACCTCTTCTCGCTCTTTACCCACCGCCCGCACTTTAATCAACATCAGCTCACGCTCAATATGTGGGCCTTCGCTTAAATCAACGATTTTAACCACTTCAATAAGGCGGTTAAGGTGCTTGGTAATTTGCTCAATCACGCTGTCTGAACCGACTGTGGTTAAGGTCAAGCGCGATAAGGTCGGGTCTTCGGTGGGGGCAACGGTTAAGGTTTCAATGTTGTAGGCTCGAGCAGAGAATAAGCCAACGACCCGAGACAACGCGCCGGGTTCATTTTCCATTAAGACTGAAATAATATGTTTCATGTTTTACACCTTACAAGTCTTCAGAACCGAGCAGCATTTCAGTCAAACCTTTACCGGCTTTGACCATAGGCCACACGTTTTCTGATTGATCGGTGATGAAATCCATAAAAACAAGACTATCTTTCATGGCTAAGGCTTCGCGTAATGCACCCTCAACATCTTCAGGCTTGTCAATGCGAACCCCAACGTGGCCGTAAGCTTGGGCCAAAGCCACAAAGTCGGGCAAAGCGTCCATATACGACTCGGCGTAGCGTGAGCCATAATCAATTTCTTGCCATTGGCGCACCATACCGAGGTAACGGTTGTTTAGACAAACGATTTTGGGTGTCAGGTGATATTGCTTACAGGTTGAGAGCTCTTGAATATTCATTTGAATCGAGCCTTCACCTGTCACACAAGCGACGGTAGCACCCGGGTTAGCCATTTGAACACCCATGGCGTAGGGTAAACCGACACCCATGGTACCCAAGCCGCCAGAGTTGATCCAACGACGAGGGTGGTTAAAGCCGTAATACTGCGCAGCCCACATTTGGTGCTGACCAACATCAGACGTGATGAAGGCGTCACCTGTGGTGAGCTCACATAGTTTTTGAACAACGTATTGTGGCTTAATGAGGGTGTCTGACAAGGCAAATTTCATGCACTCTTTGCCGCGCCACGTGTCAACCTGCTGCCACCAATCGGCCAGGGCCTTTTTGTTTTGTACATGTTCAGTCGACATGGTTTCGTATTGAGCCATAAGGTCTAGCAATACGTCTTTGACGTCACCCACAATCGGTATGTCGACTTTGACGCGCTTTGAAATAGACGAGGGATCAATATCAATGTGAATGATTTTGCGAAAGTTTTGGGCAAAGTGCTTGGGGTTACCAATTACCCGGTCATCAAAACGCGCACCAATAGCAATTAATACGTCGCAATGCTGCATTGCCATATTGGCTTCATACGTACCGTGCATGCCCGGCATACCCACAAACTGCGGGTCATGCGGTGAAAAAGCACCCAGACCCATTAAGGTATTGGTGCAAGGTGCGCCCACCATTTTCACTAATTTAGTGAGTTCGGCTGAGGCGTTCGACAAAATCACACCGCCGCCGCTATAGATCATGGGACGCTCTGCCTGCAATAACATTTGCACGGCTTTTTTAATTTGTCCTTGATGGCCTTTAACAACAGGCTGATATGAACGCAACACCACGGGTTCACGGCTAGGTGAATATTTAGTGCGAGCAAACGATACGTCTTTTGGAATATCAACTAATACGGGGCCTGGGCGGCCACTTTTAGCAATATAAAATGCCTGGCGCAGGGTTTGAGCCAAGTCTTTGACATCGCGAACTAAAAAATTGTGTTTGACACAAGGGCGGGTGATACCGACCGTGTCACACTCTTGAAACGCGTCTTCACCAATAGCGTGTGTGGGCACTTGGCCACTGATGATAACTATCGGTATGGAATCCATGTACGCCGTGGCAATGCCGGTGACGGCATTGGTGACACCGGGGCCACTGGTAACCAAACACACACCCACTTTTTCAGAGGAACGTGAATACGCATCTGCTGCGTGCACGGCCGCTTGTTCGTGGCGCACCAAAATATGTTTAAATTTGTTTTGCTTGTAAATTGCGTCGTAGATATAAAGCACTGCGCCACCTGGGTAACCGAACACGTGTTCGACGCCCTCTTCGGCAATGCAATTAACGACAATATCGGCGCCACTCATTTCAGTCATGATCATTTCCTTTCATTACCGGTTTCATCATGTTGGTTGCTTGTGTCTAGGCAACCGTTTTAAGATTTACCTGACCTCGCTAAAGCGAAACGTATCATCTTCACACGCTTGGCGCTTTCAACCCCACAGGGGCCGGCCACCCGAACGCATCAACATTACAACGCTGCCTTACCAACCGATTCAACACGCACCCACCATTGGGCACTCTGGATCGAAACGGAGTTGTCGGCCACACGTTTTTGACGCGGCCAACGACTTATTTAACAGTCAAAATACGTTTTTATGTTCAAAACCGTACGTCGACGACCACCTTTGCTCTATGTTTTGATGCACAGATAGTCGCTTAATGTAGTACTTTCCAGCGTTTCGTGCAAATGAGGGTTAAATTTCGGCTATGGGTTTACCTTTCAACATGTCGACATTTCGGCGTTTAATTTACAGCCACCACTTTTTAAGTGGGGTGCGCCATGGCCTATGCATCATCATCGCTTTTGCACTGGTTTCTTTCGCCTTAGGTAATACAGGCAGCGGCTTAATCGCTGGCCTGGGCGCTAGTTGTGTTGCGATAATTGACCAAACTGGCCCCCTGAACCGGCGTATTTTCGAAATGCTTTGGGGTGTCGTGCTAGGTGGGTTGACCGTGGCGCTGACCGGTTTTGCATCACCCTACCCCATGATTTTGGTGGGAGTGGTGATTTTTTTGTGTTTTAGTTTGTCAATGCTTCAAGCTTTTGGCCAACGCGGTGGGGTGATTAGTTTGGCTTGTCTATTGCTGATGACCATCACCATGCATACGCCATTAAGCATATTTCAGACCTTACTGCATATTTTGATCACTATGATGGGTGCGGTGATTTATGTACTGAGCTCTCTGGTGCTGGGCCGCATAACCCAAGTACAAGAAGAAGAGCAAGCATTAACGGCAGCGTTATTAGCAACCTCTGATTATGTGATGCAACGCGGGTTCATGTATGACCCCGATACCGATATTGACGAGGGTTACAACACCCTGATGCAACGCCAATCAAAAATGATTGCTAGCCACCAAGCCGTGCGAGACATTTTATTACCCAATTTAAGTGAAAAAAAACTCAAGCGTTCAAACAAACGGAAAATGACTTGGAATGTTTTTGTTGACATGGTTAGTTTGCTAGATCTGTTTATGGGAACACAGACTGATTACAAGTTTTTGCACCGTGACATTAGGCAAACTGACACGCTGGTGTTTATACGAGATGCACTCTTAAAATATGGTAATGAAATTGAACGTATTGCCATCTCTGTTACAAGCGTTACCCCTTTTACACGTTTATCTCACCGCACTGGGGCTAAAGCAGAATTAAGAGCGTTAGATTATGAACTTGAAAAAATGCAAAGTCGCGGTTTTGATTCGACTCACCCTGAAGCCTTCAGCATCTGTTCACAGATTTTAAAAAGACTGAAAAACATTGAGCGAGTAGTGTTGCGTATGCGAGAGCAAGTGGGCTCAAATCAACCCATGGCGGTGCTTGAGGTTGAACACTTGCGCCACCTTCCATCTGAAATTTTGACGCGCCACGATTACCACCTAGCTTTACTGATTGATAATTTACGATGGTCTTCATCGGCCTTTAGATTTGCGCTTCGACTGAGTACCGCTGTAGGTGTGGGCATGTTAGTAGCAATTGCATTTCCAGTTTTACAACCTCATAGCTACTGGATGCTAATCAGCATTATTGTAATTATGAGGCCTGCTTTTTCAATCACTCACCAGCGTAATAATGGCAGACTAATTGGCACAGTTGCTGGCAGCGGTATGTCACTTTTAATTTTAATGTTTACGCAAGACTTCACAGTACTGGCATCAGCACTGGTGATTAGTTTAATTCTAGGGTCAGCACTCATTTTATTGAACTATCTACTTGCAACTTTCTTTATGACTGTTTCTGTGTTGATTGCATTGCATTTTTTATTACCTGGTTCATTTAATTTGGCAGGTGACCGTGCTCTTGAAACTGTTGTTGGCTCGATCATTGCATTCGGTTGCAGCTATCTCTACCCCTGGTGGGAATCACGCTCAATACCTAAATTTGCGCAAACGGCTCGAGAGGCAAATGCACAATATTTAACTGGAGTTACCCAATGGTTAAAAGCGCATCGTGTTTTTACAACCCCACCCACTTCTAAAGACCATCTAGCAGACTTGCCGCAAGACGATCTAAGCTGGCACTTAGGCCGCAAAAATGTGTACTTAGCCTTAAGTAATTTTACTGATTCACTGCAACGTATGATGCTAGAACCAAAAGTCAAACAAATACACGTAGCCGAGTTTAATCATTTGTTAATTCAAAACCATACGCTCGTCTCGCGGACGTCAATTATTATTGAAGTGCTCTACCCTTTAAATCATGTGCCGATTCGTGTTGTTTGGTTTTTAGAGGCAATGGCACTCGCCGCTCAAACAAGTGATTTAAATTTAGCGCACACTGCCCTACCAGAAGACATTGAAGCTGAAATGAACTTACAAGGCATAAACTATATGCTGAATCAGCTACGCAACACGATTGAGCAGATTATTTTAGAAGGTCAGTCAATTCGTCAGGTTTAGCTTTTATTAGTCCCTATTACAAGCTTTTCGTTTTAAGATAAGCCTTCAAAAAACGCTTTAAAAAGGTCATTTTTATGAAAATTGCAGATATTCGAGCCAATGCATACTCGATGCCATTTGTCAGCCCCTCGTTCCCCAAAGGGCCTTACCATTTTGTGAATCGAGAGTTTTTAATTATTTCGTATCGCACGGATCTTGATGCGTTACGTGCTGTCGTACCCGAGCCTCTAACAGTGGTTGACCCCATTGTTAATTTTGAATTTATTCGTATGCCTGATTCCTCTGGCTTTGGTGATTACACGGAATCAGGGCAAGTGATTGCGGTGGTTGACGAGCAAGGCCGTCACGGTGGTTATACCCACATGATGTACCTTGACGACGAATCACCTATTGCTGGTGGGCGCGAGTTGTGGGGCTTCCCCAAAAAACTGGCATCCCCCAAACTTGAAGTAGCGTCAGACACGTTATTAGGCACGCTAGACTATGGCCCTGTCAGGGTGGCAACTGGCACGATGGGTTACAAGTATGAAACCCTTGATGCGAAGGCTGAACAAGAGAAAATGGCTGCGACGCCTAACTACTTGTTAAAAATCATACCTCATGTAGATGGCACCCCTCGCATATGCGAATTGGTGCGTTACTACGTGCAGAACGTAAATATTAAAGGCGCTTGGACCGGCCCTGCCCGCCTTGAGCTTTTTCATCATGCATTGGCACCCATTGCTGATTTGCCCGTTTTAGAAATTGTGGGTGCTAAATACTTATTATGTGATTTGTCGCTGGGCTTAGGCGAAGTGGCGTTTGATTATTTGAAAGTTTAGATACTTGAAAGCTTAATTGCTTTAAAGCATACTTTTTAACCATAAATAGTGTTAATGCGTTAGTCATCGTTCAAGAGTGGGCATGTTGATCAAACGATTAACATGCCCCATCTTGATTTAATTAATGAACTAATTTTTAGGTGCGGCTTTAGTCGCTAATTAGTGGTTACCTTAACCACTTTTTTAGAAGCTGGTTTGGCTGCTACTTTGGTGACACGAGTAAGTGAAGATTTTGTAGCGGCTTTAGGCGCAGCAGGCTTTGCTTCTTGGCTTGCAGTCCTTGCAACAGGTTGCACAGATTTTTTTACATTTTTGTTATGGGTATTAAATTCATTAGATGAACTGCGTTTGTGTGAATGCACGTCAAATGTGACAAAATTTTCACCCTCGTCAGGCATGTCCAAACACTGTGGGTAAGACAATGTTTCGTGCATATCATGCAAACCGGTTTGCCAATGCATACGCATGCTTTCGGCACTGAATTGACAATCTTTGTAATTGCCTTCTGATTGCTTGTTTTCGTAGATGAGGTGAATCACATTAAAACGAGGGCCCATCATGTGTTGCACCATTTGGTCAAACCAAGGGTCGGCTTCACGCACATGGGCAGGTATGCGGTTTACGACATCTACCAAAGCACCGCGAATACCTTGTACTAATTTTACGGCGTTGGTAACAGTACGGGTGCGGCTTGAAAATTGAATGTCTTTTGCACGCTCAGCGATCTGTAAGACATCGGTTGGCAAGGGGCCGCGGGCGCTCCATAAGTCAACCTGGAATGCCAAGGTATCTGTACGTGGTGTTGAGTTTAAAACGTAGTCAAGGGGTGTGTTTGAAACGCAACCGCCGTCCCAATAGAACTCACCATCAATTTCGGTTGCGGGAAAGCCCGGCGGCAAAGAGCCAGAAGCCAAGAAGTGTTTGGGTGTCAGTTTCGTGTCATTGGTATCAAAATAGAAAAAATCACCAGTCGCTACATTTGTTACCCCAAGTGAAACACGTGTTTCACCGCTATTAATACGGTCGAAGTCTGCGAATTTTTCAAGGGTACTAATAATGGGTGATGTGTCGTAAAAACTGGTGGTGTCAGGCGCACCACCACCTGGTGCAAACATACGCGGCTTAAAGAAGCCCTCTTGCCCCTGCATAATGGTGTGCATAGCCGCCATTGAGCTAAACATTGACTGGCCAAAACCTTGCATCATGTCTTGCATCGGCGTCATCAATGAACCAAATACATTAAAGGGACTTTGAAGCATGCCAACTGACGAGTTGGGGGGCGAGCAAATGGTGCTCCAAAAATCATGCAAACGTTCGACGCGTTTTTCTGGGGCGTTACCCGCAATGATGGCGCAGTTTAAAGCCCCAATTGAAATACCCGCAACCCAATTAGGCAGAATACCTTGCTCGACTAAGCCTTCATAAACACCCGCTTGATAAGACCCTAAAGCACCACCCCCTTGAAGTAACAGAGCGATATGAGGGTAGTTAGGTAAAGCGGTTTTTTTAAAAGACATGTGGGGCGTTTCCTCTAGGTGCTACGATGAAAGACGAGCTTGTCTGTTGTAGACAGATCTGGCTGATAAACATAACCTTCTTGGTTGAAGGCTTTTAAGTCTTCAGGTGTTTTAGCGCGATGCTCAATTGCAAAACGAGTCATGAGGCCGCGCGCTCGTTTAGCGTAAAAACTGACAATTTTAAAGATGCCTACCCGACCCTCTTTGAATACACATTGAAACACACGCGCATTTAACGTGCTTATATCGACTGATTTAAAGTACTCTTCAGAGGCCAAATTTATAATTACAGGCTTTTTATCTGCAACCTGACGCTCATTTAAATATGGGGCAATATGTAACTTCCAAAACTCATAAAGATTTTTACCCGCTGGGTTACTTAATTTAGTGCCCATCTCTAAGCGGTAAGGTTGCATTAAATCAAGCGGCCGCAGCGCACCGTAAAGACCGCTCAAAATCACCACATGCTCTTGGGCCCAGTCTAGATCTTTGTCATTTAAGGTGGAAGCCTCAAGCCCCTCGTATACGTCACCATTAAAGGCCAGTATGGCGGGACGCGCATTCTTTTGGGTCGATTTAGGCACCCATTGAACATAACGGTCAACATTGAGTTGCGCTAGGGCGGGGCTTAACGTCATGAGCTTGGCAATTTCAGCTGCTGATTTGGGTTTGAGTTCTGCAATCAGTTGCTTTGATTGTTTGACAAATATGGGGTCACTATGCAGTTGAGTATGCAACGGTGTGTCGTACTCAAGCTTTTTTGCGGGTGAAAGTAGGAATAGCATGGGGTATGCACCTCTTGCGAATGGGTTATGACCGTCTTATGCCTATAGTTTAACGATGATGCGGATTTAGGGGGGAACTAGGGTTGAAAAGTTAAACGGTTAAACGTAGCGCCTGCTAAGAGGGCTTTCTGCTAACATGTCGTGCTTGAGTCGGAGAGGTGGCAGAGTGGTCGAATGTACCTGACTCGAAATCAGGCGTGGGTGCAAATCCACCGTGGGTTCGAATCCCACCCTCTCCGCCAAGAAGCCCTTTTAGAGGTTTTTATTTTTATGGGGGTATTTGATCATGCCAAAAGTCGTTAAGCCACTTACAGCAATTGAAATTAAACGTCTGATGCTGCCCAAGTCTCATGCTGTGGGTACTGTGCAGAGCTTAAGGTCAAAAATTTCAGAGACTGGGGCTAAGTCTTGTATAAAAGCGGGGGCAGCAGTTTGATCCCACAGCAATGACTCTCCTCCGGGGCCGGCAGCCACATCAGTCGGAACCCAGGTGGAGTAGGACGAACACGCAGCACCTGGTGTCACGGGCATAGCGCCGTAATATTTTGACGTGCATTCCTGGCTGTTCACCAGCGCCCTCCTGAGTGCTCCCGGCAAGCCCGTTGTCACCAGGCCGCACCCGTTCACACCACCTTCAACCATTTCCTTTGAGGGCTCATAGGTTGCCGGTAGTTGTCAAAATTCCTAAAACCATACGACCTTCGGGACATCATTTCCTTCCCGAAAGATTTGCTACAATTGTGGTAAATCAATAACTCCTTGATTAGCAAACGTCTTTCCCGAGATTTTTATGACTACATCGATATCCATTCGCATCGAACAGACACTCTATGATCAGGCCCGTAACGAGGCCATATCCGAACATCGCACCATCTCTGGTCAAGTCGAATATTGGGCCAAGGTCGGTCGCACAGCACTAGATAACCCTGACCTGCCTGTAAGTTTTGTTGCCGAATCACTAGCAGCTCTGGCCGAACCGCGCGAAGAGGCATCTACGTTTATTCCCCGGTCTCGCCGAGCATGATCTACACCCTTAAGCAAACTCGCCGGTTTGCCCGGGCCTACAAGAAACTCCACGATAACGTTGCTGCTGATGTTGACGCGGCAACTGAGGTGGTCGCTGCCGACCCTGCAATCGGTGAGCGCAAGAAAGGCGATCTCGCCGATCTGCTGGTCTATAAGTTTCGCAGCCAGAACCAGTTGTATCTGCTAGGCTATGCAGTTGATGACGACGTCCGTCTAGTTTATCTGGAAGCGGTTGGACCCCACGAGAACTTTTACCACGACCTTAAACGCCCGTAACCTGGCGTTTCAGTACCGACAGAGGGCTCATCGTTGCTCCTATGTCCTCGAGCAGTCAAGTTGAAGTCCTTTTAGGGGCTTTTTTTTCGTCTCAACAAAACACATAAACCATTTATTTTATTGATAACTCAGGCTTATACCGCTTGCATTTTGACTCGATGTGCAACACGTGAAATGTTAATCTCAGGATTTTCCGTCGCAACATAATAAAGATAGACACGAAAACCAGCATCTTTAGCACGATGTAAAAAATTTACTTTATCAGGCGACGACATGACGGTTTCAAAAGTAAAATCAATGTTTTGATCAAGTAATTTGTTGCGAATTATGTCCGACAAAACCGATGCGAAATATGAATTGACCAACTCAGGTGCAAGGTATAAAAAACCACCCTTAAACTCAAGTTATGAAACGGCGGAAGTTAAACCGGTATTCTTCAAAAATATAGACTTTCTGAAAAACTCCAATACTTCCTTCATCGTACCTTTACCCGACCCGTTGGAGCCAACAAACATACGTAATCTAGGCATACTTTCTACTTCCCAAAACTAATTTTTGAACCTGAAACAACGACTCTACCAGGCTTCACTGACCTTAGAATTGTTCGTGAACCATCGGGGTTTGATGTGACGAGTTCACCGTTAACGACTTCTAGTACATTGCTACCCGATTTTAATGCGTGGCCATAAGCACGTCGAAGTGCTTCTATAGCCAAGTCAGGAATATCACCTTCTTGAATATCTATTTTTTTGTTCCTGTTTGCATTGTTTTCTCCGATCTATTTATAAGCTTTCATCTTAACTAAATCGGTCAAGTCATTACTGACAAATTATATTCATAATAGATCTAAATCTGCTTCTAAGATGCGTTCGATTCCAAAAAAAAAGTCTTGGTAGTCATCATCATTAACGTATACCAAGTCGTTCGGCCACCCTCAAAACCCTTTCGACCTTAAGCAAACACTCACCGCACCATCGCGAGTTGGGCTCACGCCCAAGCCAACCTGTCCTACCCGGGCAAGGTGTATCGCATTGGGGGAACCTACCGGCTGCTGGATGATGACTCAACCAACGTGAAAAATACAAAAACGACGGTAAATAATGAGGTGAATGGGTCAGATAAAACCAATCCAAATTCCAGCTCAGCAATAAAAAAGCTGTAAACGCCTACCCCACCGTACCCCACCCGGTCTTAGCGGTTGATGGTAGTTGTTAGCTGCGTTCAAGCAAACTGCAACTTTGCCAAACGTGCGTACAGCCCATTGAGCGCCATGAGTTCCACATGCTGACCCTGCTCTAGCACTTCGCCATGTTCCAACACGAGAATGCAATCGGCCTTAAGCACTGTCGCCAAACGGTGGGCAATGGTCAATGAGGTTCTACCTGGCAAAACGGTATCTAGGGCCATCTGCACTTCGCGCTCTGACTCGGCGTCTAAGGCACTTGTGGCCTCATCGAGCAACAAGATTGCAGGGTTCTTTAGAATAGCCCGTGCGATTGAAATGCGTTGCTTTTGGCCACCCGAAAGGCGAACACCTCGCTCGCCTAAGAAGCTGGCGTAACCTTGTGGTAGCTCAGAAATAAAGCCGTGGGCGTGCGCTGTTTTGGCAGCTGCGATCACTTCTTCTTCGGTAGCGTCAAGCCTGCCGTAACGAATATTTTCTATGGCGCTTGCTGCAAAAATAACAGGCTCTTGTGGAACAATACCGATGATGTTGCGCAAAGCATCGACTGGCCACTGCGTCATATCACGGCCAAAAATTTTGATTTGACCTTGGGTCGGCTCATAAAAACGCAGTAGCATGGAAAACAAGGTGCTTTTGCCTGCGCCTGAGGGGCCTACTAACGCATAGCGTGCGCCTTGCGGCACAGACAAGGCAAGGTGGTTCATCACTAAAGAATTAGGTCTTGAAGCGTACGCGAACGTCACGTTTTCAAAGGCAATCGCGGCAGTGGCTGGTTGATTTAAGAGTTGGTCGTTGTCTGCTTGTTTGATGCTTGGTGCAAAATTTAGGTCGTGGTTGATCTCAAGATCATGGTTGATCGCTGAGTCAGTACGTGTCAAAGCCGGCTCAGCCTGCATCAGTTCGACCAATCGCTCAGTTGCACCCGCCGCACGCTGCAGATCACCCCAGGTCTCTGACAATGCACCAATTGAGCCGGCAATGAACACGGCATACAACACAAACTGAGTCAGATCGCCTAACGACATGATACCTGCAGTCACCTGTCGTGCGCCCATCCAAAGCACAAACACAATTACGGCAAAAGCCATCAAGATGGTTGTTGCCGTTAAGATCGACCGCATGGTGATGCGCTTTTTAGCCTCGGTGAAAGCAATTTCGACGGCGCCCTCATAACGCTTGTTCTCATGTGGCTCACGCACAAAGGCCTGCACAGTCGTAATGGCATTTAAGATTTCGCCCGCCATGGCACTGGTGTCGGCCACTTTATCTTGGCTGGTGCGAGACATTTTGCGCACATATCGCCCTAAGGCCCAAAGGGGCAAAACAATGACCAATAACAGAGCGATCATCACACCCGCCAGCCAAGGGCTGATAATCAACATCATGGTGACCCCGCCAACCAACATCACCACACTTCGCAACGCAATCGAAATACTTGAACCCACAAGTGTTTGCACGAGGGTTGTGTCACTGGTTAACCGTGATAACACCTCACCCGTTTTTAAGGTTTCAAAATAGGCTGGGCTCTGGCGCAGCACGTTTGCAAAAACGCGTTGACGAATGTCGGCCACCACTCGCTCACCTAGCCACGACATTGTGTAGAAGCGGCCAGCCGTCATGACGGCCAATACGACCGCTAAAAGAAGTAAGTTAATAAATTGTTGGTTAATGGCCTGGCTCGAGAAGCCCGTATTAACTAGATTTCGAAAAGCCAGCGGTACCGCCAGCGTTGCCCCAGCTGCCAAGAGCAAAAACACCCCCGCTAAAAACCATTGAAGTTTATATCGAGAAAGCACCCGGTAATCTTGCAACCAGAGGGTTAGACTACTGAGTTTTGTTGCCATAATGGCTTATTTTAATTGAATGCGTGAATCGGCTGTTAGCTGTTTAATTGAAGACATGCTTGGCGTCACGGGGTAATCCCCCCATGTTTAACCGAGCTTAAAAGTAGCGTTAGTTAAGCAACCATGGCGAGTTGCTGCTTAGGGGTCATGCCACCCAGTGCCATATGTGGGCGTTCGTAATTATATTGATTCATCCATTGTGTTGCAAAAATTTGTACTTCTTCGATTGATTCCTATACGCGTTGCATTTGAATAGACTCAACTATTGAGCGTGCTTCTTCACGTAAACGATTAAGCGCATCTTCACCTCTAGATTCGCAAATACTTAAGAGTCTTTCTTCGACTGCTATTTTGCCGGCTGATTTATGAATTTGACCGCGACTCATACTTAAATTTTCAAGCATAATTCGTGATTGAGAGGGGAAGTAAAAATCACGCTCAGACATGGGTTGATGACCCGACAATTTACCGGGGCTCTTCACGAGTACGACTTTCAACCCGGGGAGTTGTACGGTTTTGCTATAGCTGTAATTTAAGTGAATGGTGTCATCAACGGGTATGCCCCCTTTAAAAGCGCTGCGATAGCCTATCACTGCGCCTGGATAAAGGGCGACCAACACACGCGTTCTGTGTAAAGTAATGATTGCAGGCCAGTCTGATAGCGGCGCACTGGTGAGTAAACCAGGCACAATTCGAGCAAGCTCGCCCATTTTCAGCCTTCTTTGAGCGGCTCGAATTTTGGCATCACTTAATTCGGCATACAGAATGATTGAATCCGCCGTATGTTTTTGTCGTAAAAAACACTTGATATATGTTATCGACAAATTACAAGTGTGCCAAAATTAAAGCTTGTATCGAAGATCACATCGGTGAACGTTCCAGTTTAAAAGTAACCGTTAAGCGTTAAGCTGCGTGGTATCTGTTATTCAGCCATGCCGGGGTACTCTCAATTATCATCACAAAATGGCACATTCATTAGTTTGGTTTAAACGAGATCTACGCATAAGCGATCACGCGCCCTTATGGCACGCGACACGCTTAGGGCCGGTGACGTGCATTTATATTATTGAGACACCGTGTGGTCGGCGCCTGATGCAGCGACTCAACATTATAAATTTGTGCAAGAAAGCTGGCTGATCTGAGAGATGATTTGGCTTCAATTGGCCTGCAACTGCATATATTGGTGGGTGAAACCACAGAGTGCCTGACTAGGCTTCAGGCTCAAAAGCATTTTGACTGCATTTGCTCACACCAAGAGGCGTTTGACTTTAAACAGCATCACGCCTCATTATTTGCACTTCGTTCTTGAAGTCGCCGACAATAAACCCAGTGCCCAGGTGGCTATGAACAAGACAACCCCAAGCACTTTTAACCAAAAAAACAGTGGCATCAAAAAGCAGGCTGCCACTGCCAAGAAAAGCAGTCGTTGCAGCAAAGATATTTTGACAGAGAAAAAATCAAGCCCCTGTATTGCAATGGCCAATGCGGCATAACCAACAACATAGCAGGCTGTTGCAGCAGTGATCTCTAGGGCTGTACCTTGCGAAAGTAGTTCCGGAACATACACAAAACTGAAAGGGATTAATACTAAGGTTGTGCCAAACTTTAACGCTGCAAAACCTGTTTTCATGGGGTCAGCTTTCGCAATAGCTGCGGCTGCAAAAGCCGAAACACAAACAGGCGGCGTAATATTTGACAAGCATGCCGCATAAAACACAACTAAGTGTGCATGGACCTCAGGAACCCCAAGTTGAATAAGTGCTGGCGCTGCAACCACAGCCAATATAATGTAAGACCCTGTGGTACTGCTTCCCATGCCAATGATGACAGAAATAAACGTGACCAGCATAACAGTAACAAATAAACTACCACCAGCAAACTCAACCAAAATAGCAGAAAATTTAAGGCCTAAGCCTGACAAAATGATGCCACCAATAATGACGCCCAAACTACCAATTGCAGCGCCTGCAGCGGCATTACTACTGGCGCCCATTACCATGCCTCTAAAGATGTCTTTTGCGGTCATAGCAGTTTTTTTGTGACGCCAAGATAAAACCGTTGTCGATACAATTCCCCAAAAGGCACCAAAATCTGGCGAGTAACCAATCATCAACAATGTGATGACGACTGCAAGTGGAATGACGTGGTGCCAACCATTACGCAAGACTTCGCCCAACTTGGGTATTTCAGCAACAGGCAAACCTTTTAAGCCCGTTCGCACAGCTTCTAAATCGACCATTAGTAATACAAAAAAGAAAAATAAAATCGCAGGAATGATGTTCATCGCTGCAATCACGAGATATTCAGTTTGCGTTAAAGTAGCCAAAATAAAAACGCCAGCACCCATTATGGGCGGCATAATTTGCCCACCTGTTGAAGCAATCGCCTCAATGCCTGCAGCATGATGTGGTTTAAAACCAATTCGCTTCATCATAGGAATCGTGAAGGTGCCAGAGGCCACAACGTTAGCAACTGATGAACCCGATATTGAACCAAACAACGCCGAGCTCAAGACTGCAATTTTGGCTGGACCACCCCGCCAACGGCCAGTGAGTGCGGTGGCAAAATCCATAAAAAACTGCCCTGCGCCACTACGCTCTAAAAAAGCACCGAAAATCATGAAGGGAAATACGAAGGTTGCAAATGTAGCAGTGATGACGCCAAACATTGCCTCTTGCGTTGAGAAGGTAAACTCAATGATGCGCTCTACTGACATGCCAGCATGGCTTAATTTTCCGGGCAAATAGGGCCCTAGGTACAACTGCAGTAGAAATGCCATGCAGATGATAGGAATAGCCCAGCCCAGAACACGGCGACTTGTTTCCAAAACTACAGCAATTGCACAGACACCCATGATCATGTCCCACTGGTTGGGATCGCTGACGCGATTCATTGCGTAGCTCATGTACTGGTCCATCCAATAGCCAATTGAAGCTACCGCTAGAAAAATAAACAGCCAGTCTACTAAAGATGGTCTGCTTGTATTCGTTTTTTTAAATGCTGGAAAATTTAGAAAGACCAGTACTGAAGTGAACATCAGGTAAAAACCGCGGTTTGTTTCAGACGAAACAATACCAAACCCAGATGTATATAGATACCAACCAGAAAAGATCGCAGCGATGATTCCGTAAAGTACCGCATAGCCACCACTCAGTGTGCGTTTAGCACTAGAGATAGGTGGAAACCAATTCGCAACAAAACCTGTCATCAAGCTTCTCAGCTAAAAAATGTAGATATAAAAAAATGGGCGGTTGTCTTAAATGACCCACCGCCCTTTTATGAACATTATTAAATATGTGCGAATTTATTTGTCTAATAAGCCATTTGCTGAATAATAAAGAGTTGCACCAGGGTGCATCGGAACGCCCAAGGCTTCAAAATTCTTCACGTCAGGAGACATTTGTGCCCATGCTTTGTGACCCGCTTTGAGGCGTACTTTGATCTCAGGCTGATACATCAAAGTCAGAATATCACTGACAGCTTTGTCAGATACTCGCTCATGTGCTACCCAGTAAACAGTCAAATAAGGCAGGTCAACTGCGGGCACACCTTTATAAGTGGTCGCGGGCATTGTTGCACTGTTGTAGAAGGGGTAAGTGGTCGTAATCAACTTCATTTCGTCTGTGCTGTAAGGCAAAATGATAGCGCCTTTCGTTTCAGCCAACTCTTTTACGGCTGCTGCAGGTGCAGATGACTGACAAAAAGCATCAATTTGACCGTTGCCAAGAGCTCGGCCCGCATCAGCAAATGTCATCAAGCTGGGCTTCACGTCGTTAAGCAAGCCCGTGGCCCGCAAAATATTTTGGCAATTAAAAACTGTACCTGACCCGGGTGGACCAAGGGCTACTTTTTTGCCTTTTAAGTCAGATAATTTGCTAATACCAGACCCAGGCAACGTTACAAAATAAGTCGGGCCTGAATAAGCTTTAGCCACGCCACGCAACATGGTTCCTTTAGCGCCATCTTTGAATGGGCCCTCAGGCTTTTGAGCCATGAATACGTGAGCACCGTAAACAATGCCCATGTCGAGTTCGCCCTTGATTAGCCGTTTTGCGTTCTCAGTTGAGCCACCTGTGGTGACTTGTGTCACGTTGTATTGTGGTAATTTTTCAGAAATGATTGTGCCTGCTGCACCAACCATGTAATACATGACACCACCTGGGTTAGACCCACCCCAAGAAATATTCTCAGCCGCTTGTGCCTGACCTAAACCCGCCATTGCACCCGTTGCTACAAACAGCGCAATCGCAGAACTGCTAACTATACGTGCAAGCTCCGTACGCATTTTTAGATATTTATTTTTCATTTTTATGTCTCCTTTTCTAACAATGAACTAAAAAATCATACGTGTAATTGAAGTGGACCCTGTCGTCAAGACAAAAGCCATTGTTTTTTAAGCTGTAACTTTTTCCTATCTGCAGCGGATCGGCGCTGCCCCGTTTTTGCTTTTTCTTTTATTCATTCAGACAAAGATTCAGGC
>Ga0335398_10002967_pt1 | contig 25622 bp, 9 predicted proteins | sample BON03_FD_205742 | JGI IMG/M metagenome (GOLD analysis project Ga0335398, IMG submission 205742) | Freshwater microbial communities from Lake Bonney liftoff mats and glacier meltwater in Antarctica - BON-03 (spades assembly) (version 2) | ecosystem: Environmental > Aquatic > Freshwater > Ice >... | reverse complement strand
AAAAAAACCCACAGCCGCCCTCCTCCCCGAGTCGGGCGCCAAGCCCGCCGACGGCGCCGACGTCGCCGACGCCTACGAGTACGAGGTCACGTCGGACCAGACCGGCGGCGACTTTGCCGCCGGCGCCGACGGCAAGAAGGAGGGCGCCCCCACCATCAAGGTCGAGGGCGCCGACGCAATCGGCGGCCGCATCGCCGGCGACGGCTCGGTGCGCTCCTACGCGCGCTCGGAGGACGGCACGCTCACGGCCGTGGACGGGGGCAACGAGACCTACACGTACGAGTACGAGATCGAGGCGCCCCCCGGCTCGGAGCTCCTGTCGGACGAGGAGGTGATTGCCCTGGTGCAGAAGCAGCGGGCGGAGCGCGAGGCGGCGGCCAAGGCGGCGGCGGCGGGCGGCGGCGACAAGGCCGCGCTCGCGGGCGACAGCCTGGCGCGCCAGCAGACCACGGGCGCGGCCCTGCCCGGGGAGTCGCGCGAGCAGCAGCTGGCGCGCGAGCGCAAGGCGCGCGAGGCGAGCGAGAGCCCGGAGCAGCAGCTCGCGCGCGAGCAGGAGGACCGGGCGGCGGCGGCGGGCAAGGGGGCCGACGAGGCGCCCGCCGCCGCCGCCGACGGGTCCGACGCGCCGTCGTCGGTGGACGTCAAGCCCTCGGGCGCGGTGGGCGGCCGCGGCGGGGCCGGCGGCATCGAGGTGGCCGCGGAGGGGGAGGGGGCCAGCGCGCTGCCGCCGGTCGAGGCGGTGGCGGCGCCCTCGTCGCTGGCGGCGGCGCCGGCGGCGGTCGGCGCGGCGGCGTCCGCGGCCGGCGCGGGCATGTCGGGCGGGGCCAAGTTTGGCGTCGCGGTCGCCGTGCTGGCCGCCATCGGCCTGCTGGCGGGCGCGGCCTTCTTCGTGGCCAAGCGCAAGGGCCTGGTCGGCGGCGGCGCGGCCGCGGCGGCCGGCGCCGACGGCGCGCGGGCGGCGCGGCCGTCGGCCGGCGCCGGCACGCGCTGGAGCCGCGGCGGCGCGCCCGCATGAGCGGGGGGACGGGGCGGAAGGTTGGTTGTTCGTTTCTTCTTGGAATATTGGAGAGCAAGTGGCGCGACGGGAGGGCAAGAGAGAGGGCCGCCTCTACACATGACTTATACACACACAAAAAAACAAAACGTTTCCATGGGTTTAAAAAAAAGATTCGAAAAACAACTTTCTCCGCGCGACGCCGGACGCGCCGCCCTTTTGGTCGCTCGGCGCGGTCGGATGGAGCACTTTGCTGCGCTCCATCCCCGGGAAGACACCCCTCATCAATCATCGCGCGGGCGCCCGTGTCCTCTCTCTCCTTCTCTCTGACCATTTCGGAACATCTGGGGGCCGCGCATCGGAAACGGAAAAAACAACCACCACCCCCATCTCTGCCCCCTCAAAGCAAATCGCCGGGGGCATGATCTGCCTCTTTGGCGTGTGCATCCCCCTGAACCTCGTGGTCCCCTTTCTCCTGGGCCTGTTGCACCGCGTCGGGTTTGTCGAGCCGGCGCTCGCGTGGGCCAGGCGCGCGATCGCCAAGGTGCGTCAGCGGCGGGGCGGAGGAGGCGCGCCCGTCGTCGTCGCCGCCGCGAGCGCAAACGCAGCCGCTGGGCCGTCGTTGGCGTCGTCGGGGCCCACGTCGGCGCGGACGCGTCTCATCTCGAGCAAACAACCAACCATGTAAATCGTGAATCATATCGACGCCTCTCGACGCGCGTCAAGCGGGGGGTGGCGCGCCGCCGCCGTATGCGCCCGTCGTCGTTTGCCCACCCGCCCGCCCGCGTTTCGCGCCGACCCACAAATCCCTTTGTGTGTCTCTCTGCATCTTCCCGCCCCATTCAACACACGCCGCCTGGTTCTTCATAGTCCTTACATCCAAGAGCCCACCCAGGTTATCCCAGTGCACCAACCACTCCTCCTTTCGTCTCTCGGTCTCTCTCTCTTCTCACCACAAAAAAAGGGAAAGCGAAAGGAGAGGGGGGGGCGGAGAAAGGGAGCAGAAAACATCCGCAGCATGCTCTCGGTCGCGCCCGCCCCCGCCGTCCCCCGGATGGACGACAGCTCCGCCGAGCCCCCGCCGCGCCGCGACTGGCTCGAGCTGTATGGCCGCCTCGTGCCGCCCGCCGTCGCGCCGCGCGCGCGGTGGGCGTTTGCTGCCGCCGCCCCCAACGCCGACGCCGACGCCGACGCCGACGCCGACGGCCCCGGCGCCGGCCCGCCCGAGATCTCCGAGCTGCAGCGCCGCCTGCCCGACGAGCTGCTGCTCAACGTGCTCGCGCGCCTGGGCGGGGCGGACGCGCCCTACGCCCTGGCGCCGGTGGCGGCGGTATGCCGCCACTTCCGGCTGCTGGCGTCGGCGCCGGCGCTGTGGGAAAAGGCGGCCTGGCTGGCCTTCACGGCGCCGGCCTTCCAGGCGGGGCTTGGCGGGCAGGCGGTCGGGGCCGGGGAGCACGGCGAGGGGGCGGACGGGGACGGGGGACGGCAGCGGCAGCAGCAGCGGCATCAGCAGCAGCAGCAGCAGCAGCAGCAGGCCGGGGGAGTCGTCGCCGTGGCGCACGCCGTGTGGGCGCCCGCCGCCGCCACATCAGCAGCAGCCGCCGCCTCGCGCCAACCGCGCCCCGCCCGCCTGCCTCCCGCCCCGCCGGCCGCAGCCGCCTTCGCGTCCGGCCCCGCCGCCGTGCAGCGCCTGCTCGCCACCCGGCACCGCGGCAGCTGGCGCGACCTCTACCTCTCCACCCCCCGCCCTCGGTCCGACGGCGTCTACTGCTCGCGCAACACCTACGTCCGCCAAGGGTGCCGAGAGCTGCGGTCGGCCAGCGGGTCTCAGACGTGCCACCTGGTCGCCTATTTTCGCTATTGGCACTTTTTGCCGCGCACGGGTGCTCTGGTGTACCGCACGAGCCCCCTGCCGCCGACGCGGGTGGCGCGGGGCCTGAAGGAGCTGGCGGCGGCGGTCGAGCGGCGGCAGGCTGGCGGCGGGTGGGGGGGCGGCGGCGGCGGCGCCGGGGAGGAGGACGGGGAGGGCGGCGGCGGCCACGTCCAACGTCGCGCGCAGCATTCGCCGCAACCAAAGCAGCAGCAGCAATGGCAGCAACCACACCAGCAGCAGCAGCAGCAGCAGCAAGCGCAGCAGCAGCAGCAGCAGCAGCAGCAAGCGCAGCGGCAGCAGCAGCAGCAGCAGCAAGCGCAGCAGCAGCAGCAGCAGCAACCGCAACAGAAGCAGCAGCAGCAGACGCAGCACCAAGCGCAGCAGCACCAAACGCAGCAGCAGCAGCAGCAGCCCGCGCTCGTCGGCCGATACGCCGTCCGTGGCACCGCGCTGCTCTGCGCCGTGGCCTACCCCGGCGCCCGCCTCAGGACGGAGATCCGCACGCGCCTGGCCCTGCGGTGCACGGTGCCCGGCGCGTGGAATCGGCTGGACGTCCGGTCGATCGAGTCGTTTGACCGCGAGGACGGCACGACCGCCGCGCTGGCCGGTCAGGGCGGCGGCGGCGGCGGCGCGGAGGACGAAGAGGACGACGAGGAGGACGCGCTGTGGCAGGCGGCGCTCGGCACGCGGGCGGCGGCGGGCGTCTCCGCCGAGGCGCGGCGCGCGCACCGCCGCGGCCTGAACCCGGCCGTGTTCGTGCCGTGGGGCGAGGTGCACACCACGCGGCTGAACGAGCCGCCGTCGCGGATGGACGTGTTCATCCCCGGGTGAGGCGGGCGGCGAAGGGAGAGCGGGCGCCGAGGCGCCGTCTCTCTTTTCGACGACGGGAGAGCGCGGGGAGGCGTCTCTCTTTGTGTACAACAGCAAGCAGCAAGCAGCAAGCAGCGGCGGCAGCAGCATCAGCCCCCGACGGATGTTGCGCTCGGCTCTCTAGCGACGGCGCCCCGTGCATACTGCCTGCCCCCTGCGTATGGCGCTCGATCCCTAAAGCAGCAACAACAGCGGCCTCCGATTTCGTCCGCCGCCGTCCCGCGCCATACTCTTTAGGCGCGCGCGGAGGGGGCCGACCGCCGCGCGGCGGCGGCCGAGGCACACGCGGAGGGGGCCGACGGCCGCGCGGCTGGCGCCCGCCCCTCGGTGTTTATTTCCCGACTTTTCGAACCCTTTCGCGAGACACATCCTATGAGCATCAAGACCGCCCTATGCGTGCAATTTGTATGAGTCTATGTATATGCGTGAGTCGAACAATCGCGCAATCACATTGGGGCGGCCGCCGCCGGCCCCGCCGCCGCCCCCGCCGCCGCCGCCGCGCCGCCAGCGGCCGCCCTCAGCGGCGCCATCGCCGCGGCGCCCGCAAACTCGAGCGACGCGAGCGGCAGCAGCGCCCGCAGCGCGTCCACGGGCGACTCCTGCTGCTGCTGCTGCTGCTGCTGCTGGGCGCAAGAAGAGAAGAAGAACGGCGGCGGCGGCTGCAGGGGCGCCAAGGCGGCGACTGCCCCCCCCCCGCCCGCCGCCGCCCCGGCCTGGCTCGCCCGCCTCAGCCTCGCCCCGCGCTCGGCCGCCGCCCGCGTGCACGACAGCGACAGCGCCCGGAGCGCCGTAAACGCCGCGTACGCCGCCAGCACGGGGCCCAGGCGCGAGAGGTCGTCCGAGCGCCACGTCAGCCTCCTCAGCGGGCGCGCCAGCGGCAGCCCCCCCAGGCGCAGCAGGCCGCGCTGCGTCACGAGCGCGTTGCCGGCGGCCTCGACGGCCAGCTCGCGCAGCCCTGTGGCCGCGGCCAGGCCGAGCAGCGCCTCGTCCGACAGTCCCGCGACCCCGCAGAGGCGCAGGCGGCGGAGCGACGGGCCGGCGGCCGAGGCGAGAGCGGCCAGCTGGGCGGGGCGCAGGCGGCACTGCTCGAGGTCGAGGTCGGCCAGGCGGGAGAGGCGGCGGGGGCCGGGCGGAGAGGACGTGGAGGCGGGAGGGGCGGGGGCGGGCGGGGGAAAAAACGACGCGGCCTCGGCGCCGTCGGCGGCGGCGGCGGCGCCGTATTCGTCGGCCGCGCGCGGGCCGGCGCCGTCGGGCGGGGCGGCGGGCGAGAGCGCCTGCAAGGCGGCCGCGGGCGTCGAGATGCCGACGCGGCACAGGTGCAGCGACGCGAGCGTCGGCGGGAGGTCGAGCAGGTCGAGCGGCACGAGCGCCGTCGCGTGCATGAAGGACGAGGAGGAGGGCGGAGAGCCCGAGGCAAAGCCGCCGCCGAGGGACACTCCCGTCGGCAGCCAAGAGGACATGGCCGGCAGAGGGCCGGCCGCCGCCGCTGACGCGCCCCCGCCAGAGGAGGAGGAGGACGAGGATCCGTGGCCGTGGCCGTCGACGACCAGGCTGAGGGCCTCGAGGCGCGAGAAGCGCGACAGGCACGCGAGCCCCTCGGCCGACACGTCGCGCCGCGACAGGCGCAGGCGCAGCGAGCGCAGCCGGGCGCACGACGACGCGAGAGCGCCGGCGCCGCCGGGCGAGAGCGGGATCGACAGCGACGGCGCGACGAAGCGGCCGTGCTGGAACGGTTGGGGCGGGGCGGCCGCCGCGTCCCCCGTCCCGGCCGGGACGCTCCACGCCGCCTGCTTGGCCAGGTCCAGCGAGCGCAGGTCGGTCAGGCGCGCGAGCCCGGCCAGGTCGAGCGTCGCGACGCGGGCGTCGCCGTCGTCCCCCTCCTCCCCCTCGTGCCCCTCGTACCCGCCGCCACCCCCCTCCGCCGCCGCGCCCGTCGTCGTCACGGCGCAGCGCAGGCTCCGCAGCCGCGTCAGCGCGCCCAGGCACCCCACGAAGCGCCCCGCCGCCGCCGCGTCCCCGGCGGGAAGGCGCACGACGCCGAGGTCGAGCCGCAGCAGCGCTCCCGCGAGCGCCACGGTCGCTGTGCGCAGCAGCGCGGGCGGCTCGGCCCACCGGAAGCGCATGCTCAGCCCCCCGGCCGCCGCCGCCAGGCGCCGCGCGGCCGCGGGCGGCAGCGGCGCGTCGCAGCCCAGGTGCAGCTCGCGCAGGCAGGGGCGCTCGGCGAAGCACCGGCTGTCGGCGGCCGCGACGGCGGCCAGGGCGGCGAGGCGGTGCACGCGCAGAGCCCTGAGCGCTGGCAGGCCGCGGGCGACGGCGATGAGGCCCGCGCCCGTGAACCCGCCTCTGCCGCCGCCGCCCCCAGATCCGCCGGCGGCGAACTCGACCGTGGCCAGCGAGGGGGCGGCGGCCGCCAGCGCGACGAGCAGCGGCACGTCGGCATCGGACAGGCCGCCCGCGCCCGGGGCGGCGGCAGCGCCTCGAGAGGGGTCGTCGTCGGGCAGCAGGCGGAGCGCCTCGAGCCGCGGGCAGGCGCGGGCGAGGGCGCGCAGGAGGCGGGCGGTGCCCTGCGGGGAGAGGGCGCCGCCCGTCACGGCGAGGGAGCGCAGGCTGGAGAGGTGGTGGTGGGGCGGCGGCGGCGGCAGGGGGCGAGGCGGCGCGGCGCCGGCGTTGCCGCCGCTGTTGTTGGCGTCGTCGTTTCCGCCGGGGAGCGCCGCCGCCGGCCGCGCCGCAAGAGAGCCACCGGCGGCCCCCCCTTCCCCCACCTCTTCCTCCTCGTCGTCGTCCTCAAACAGCTCGACGCCGTCCTCCTCAAGGTGCAGCGTCAGGTGCCGGAGGCACCCTCGGCGGCGGCCGTTGCCGTGGCCGGAGAGGAAGAAGGCCGCGAGCACGCGCGGCGCCGGCGGCGCGCCCGCGGCGACGGCGCGGCGGCCGGGCAAAAGGATGCGCGCGCTGGAGATACCCCTGGGCATCAGTCGCCCGAGGGCGGCGCACCGGTCCAAGAAGTCGGGCGCGGACGCGTCGAGGTCGACGAGGGGCGGGCGGCCAAACGGGCTGTCTCCTCCGGCGCCGCCGTCCTCGTCGCCGTCGTCGCCGTCCTCGTCGTTGCCGCCGCCGCCGCCGCGGGCGCCCCGGCGGCCGTCGTCCCCGTCGCACGCCCACGCCTCGGGCACGCGCCGCCGCCACGACCGGGCCACCGCCGACGCCGCGGCCACCGTCTGCGCGTCGCCGGCCGGGAGCAGCGCGCCGAGGACGCCGAGGACGTCCTCGGGGAGGTCTGAGAAAGGGCTCTCCATTTTTCGATCTTTTTTTTGGGGGGGGGCTCCACTTGCTTTTTTTTACGAGCTCAGTCAACCTCGGTGCGCCCACAGAGACCACAACGAGGGGCTTGGCTCTGAGGGGGGGACACGTGCGCGGCTGCGGATGCGCCTTGCCAGGGCGATGGGAGGAGGGAGGCGCGAGGAGGGAGGAGGGAGAGGGAGGGTTTGACTGGCGGGTGAGAAGGAGATTTGATGTGAGTGCGTCCCGGAGCGGTGAGCGGACAGAGGAGGTTCAGAGGCGGAGGTAGGGGAGCGCGCGGACGATCGGGTTGAAGCCCAGATGCCATGTGTCGGCCGACGCCAACCGCCCCCGATCCATGCGCGATGTTTTAGCGCCCGACTCCGTGCCGCCGCGCCACCGCCGTCGCTGCCGACTCGTTGTTTCGTTGTCGTGTGCACGGCACGTCGCACCCCACCTAGCGCGTCGTCGGGCTCGAAAGGCTTTTTCCAACACGGGGCCGTTGGCTTTTTCCAACACGGGACCGTTGGCCTCTCGAACATCAGACGTAACGACGGCAAGCTTTGTACATGCCAGCAGCGCAAACCCGTTTTTATGAGCTGTCTCACCCCCAAAAAAAACTCTTTGTCTAAAACAGCTCGACGTCCTGCGCAAACACGTAGAGCGCCGCCAGCCCCGCGCGCTCGAGCGCCGCCCTGGCGCCCGCGCCCAGCGCCGCCAGGCCCAGCCACAGCGCCAGCTTGGCGCGGAAGGCGCGCGCCCTGAGGCTCGCGGGCGGGCGCCGGTGCCGGCGCGCGTCGCGCAGCATGCCCCGGAGGACGGGGTCGTCGCCGCCGGGCCCGGCGGGGCGCAGGAGGCCGCGGCCGCCGCCGCCGCCGCCGCCGCCGCCGCCGCCGCCGACGCCGACGCCGCCGCCGCCGCCGCCGACGCCCCCTCCGCGGGCCTCGTCTTCGGGGCGCGGCGGCGACGACGACGACGACGACGCGGACAAACGGCCGGCGCAGGAGGAGGAGGCGCCGTCGTCGTCACTTTCGCCGTCGGGGAAAGCGGGCGGGACGCCGTCGCCCTCATCCTCATCCGCCTCGGCCCCTCGGCCGCCGCCGCCGCCGATCGGCAGCGCGTGCGACGCCAGCGCGGCCGCCGCGCGCACGCGCCCCCTCGGCGCACCGGCGTCCCCGGGCGACGTGGCGGCGGCGGGCGGCGCGCCGGCGCCAGAGCCGCCGGAGCCGCCGGAGGAGGGAGGGCCGCAGAGGATCTCGATCGGCGGGTGCGGGTCCTGTCGCTGGTGGTGGGGCGGCGGCGACGGGGACGAGCCCGAGGCAACGACTGCGACAGCAGCGGCGACGGCAGGAGCAGCAGCGGCCGCCCCTCCCTTTGCGGCCCCAACAGCCGCTCTCCGCTGCTGATGCTGCTGCAGCAGCAGCTGGTGCTGGTGGGGGTGCTGGTGCTGCTGGTGCTGCTGGTGCTGCCGCTGCGTCTGCTGCCGAGCTTGCTCCGCGACCACAAGGTCCCCGGCGTCGCTGCTCGACGACGATGACGACGACGACGACGACGACGAGGCCGCCGCCGCCCCCCCCGCGCCGCCGCCCCCCGCGCCCGCCCCCCCCTCCCCCGTCCCCACCCCCAGCGCCTCCAGCGTTCCCGCGTCCGTCGCCCGCAGCGCGAACGCCCCGTTCACCCGCGCCCGGGCCGCCGGGTTGAACCCCAGGGGACCCGTGACCGAGCGCACGACTGCCGTCACCCTAAGCACCTCGACCACGTCTCGCGGCGCGGCCTGCAGCAGCTCGGCCGCGTCCGAGAACCCGCCGACCCCGGCCGCCTCGCGCACGCGCTCGCGCTCGGCGCCCGTGCGCGCGCGCCGCGTCAGCACGACGGGCAGCACCTGGCCCGCGCGCTGGCCCGCGAAGGCGATGGCCACGCGCGAGGCGCCGACGCGGTCGCCGGCGGCGAGGGCGCACCAGAGGGCGGCGTAGTCGCGCCTTAGCGCGGGCGGCACGCGCAGGTAGGCGCCGTGGTCGAGCAGCACGATCTCGAAGGGAGCCCACGACCCCTCGCGGAGCCAGTGGAGCAGGCCCGGGCGGGGGGCGGACGGACGCGAGGAGGCCGGGGGGGGGGGCGGGGGGCCGCCGTCGCCGCCGCCTGCGCCGCCTCCGCCTCCGCCGCTCTGGCTGCGTCTGCGGCGGCGGCGCGCGTCGCCGCCGCCGATTGCTGTCGTCGTCGTCATACTCGCCAGGCTGCCCGTGCTGCCAAAGCGCGAGGCGGACGACCTCAGCGCCAGGCCCGAGGGCGCGCGCGCGCCAAACGCGGCCAGCGCTGGCGGGCCTCCCCCGCCGCCGCCGCCGCCGCCTTCTTTGCTCCACGCCTCCTGCTGCCGCCGGTGCCGGTGGTGGTGGTGGTGCCCCGAAAGGGGGCGCGGTAAGGGGCGCACGATGATGTTGCCCGGGTGCGGGTCGGCGTGCACCAGCCCGAGCGAAAATATCATCTCTGCAAAGGCCGCCTCGACGCGCTCGGCCACCGCCCGCGGAGACACGCGCAGCCGCCGCAGGGCGTCGGCGTCGCTCACCTTCACACCGTGCACCCACTCCATGACGAGCACCTTTGGCGTGCAGAGGTGCTCGTAGAAGCGGGGGATCACGACTCGCGGGGCCCAGCCGTCCGGGAGCCGGCCGCCGTCGTCGTCGCCCCCGCTGCCGCCGCCCCCGCGCCCCCCCGCCCATTCTGCCTCGGCCGCCGCTCGCTGCAGCGCCGCCAGTCGCCCCGCGTTGGCCACCTCGACGCCAAAGTCGAGCTCCTCGGACAGCTTGAGGCGCATCTCGGCGCACAGCCAGCCCATGCGCGCCCGCCGCGGAAAGGCGGCCGCCGCGAGGAGCGCCAGCGCGTCAAGGGTCGCCAGGTCGGCGCGCGCCGCGCCCGCGAGGCCCGCGTACTGGATTTTTACCGCCACCTCGGCCCCGCACGCCAGGCGCGCCCGGTGCACCTGCGCCAGGGAGGCGGCGGCCGCGGCCTCGGGGCAAAACTCGGGAAACACTGACTCCAGCGGGGCGCCGAGCTCGCGACAGAGCACCCGCTCGACCGCGCGAAACGGGCGCGGCGTCGCTCTGTCCTGCATCTCCGCCAGCTGCGACCTGTACTCCGGCGGGATTTGTTGGAGGCTGCTGCAAAACTGCGCAAACTTGATGTAGACCCCCCCGTTGGCGCGGCAGACGCCGACCAGGCGGGCGGCGGCGGCCGAGTGCAGGGCGCGGACCGCGCGCTGCCGGGCCTCGAGCGACAGGCCGTCGCGCTCGGCGCGCGCCAGCAAAGAGCGGTAGGCGAGGGCCGCGCGCGCGGCCCAGGACAGCGAGCGCAGGGCGCGCGGGAGCGAGACGAGCAGGGCAGCGGCGTCGTCGGCGGCGCGGCCGAGGGACGCGAGCAGGCGGGCGGCCGCGGCGGCGAGCAGGACGGCGAGGGCGGCAAAGGTCGTGGTCGTGGTGGGGGCCGGCGGCCGAGGAGGCGGCGGCGGCCGCTTGGCCTTGGTCGCCGCCATCCTGCGAGGCGGGCGGCCGAGGCGGCACCGGCGGCAGAGGCTGGGGCCCCTCCTGCGCCCAGAGAGGGATCGGCGCGCCGGCGCGCGGGCGCGCGCGGCCGAGAAGCACGTCACTGAGCAGGTGAATGCAATGCGCAGTGGCGATTGGGCGGGCGGGTGCGCGGGGGCGCGCGCGCGGCAGGAGAGAGGGATTTCGGCAAAAGAGGAGGGGAGCCTCGGCTCTGGGAGAGGTTGAGTTGCGCGCGCGTTGCTTGCTGCTGCTGCTGTTGATGATGTTACGCGGGGCTGGTGTTGCTTATGCTACTGGAGGGATGTTTGATTTACAAGCTGTGCGACTACTGGGCGGAAGAAGGACAGGGCGCGCAAAGCCTCTTTCTCTTGGGGCGGCGTCGGGTTTGGCGGGAGACGCCCGGTCTCGGGGCCCCGCCGGCACGGCCGCTCTCATTGGGCCCCGCCGGCACGGCCGCTCTCATTTCCACTTGTCGCACAGAAACGAGAACGAATTTACATCCAACGAGCTCCAACAAGCGCTAGAACGGCGCACAATTCACCACCAGAAAACGCTCACCCGAGCAGCGGCGTGTTCTCCCCCGACGCGCGCGGCGCGCGCGCGCGCGCGTGCGGCCCCGCCGCGCCCGCCCCGTTGGCGCCGCCGCTCCCCGCGCCCCCCAGCCCGCCCTCGTCGACCCACCCCCCGCCGTCCTTGCCCCCGTGCCCCCCTCCCCCCGACGCCTTGAGCGCCTGCTGGTGCAGCGCCGCCGCCGCCAGGGCCGCCCGCTTGGCGCGCTTCTCCTCGAACTTGGCCCAAGAGTAGGCGACGCCGCCCGCCGTGTTCATCGCGACGCCGACCAAGCCCGCGGTCGTGAAACGGGCGCCGCCGCCGAGCGTCAGCAGTCCGCCGAGCGTGCCTACGACCCCTTTCAGCACGCCGACCACGGTGGTGGTCAGCGCGCTGTTGGTCGACGTGCACAGCATGGTGGCGTAGTTGAGCAGCAGGCCGCCGCCCGCGCACCCGCCCAGGGCCAGCGCGAGCGTCCAGGCGGAGGTCTGTGCGACGGCTGCGGCGGCGGCCTCGGGCACCCGCCCGAGCTCGCCTGCGAGCAGGGCGATCAGGAAGATGAAGGGCAGGGACAGCAGCGCGTTGTAGTGGAGCATCTCGCCCTCGGTGAGCGGGTGGGTGTTGGGCCGGTCGTACATGCCCAGGGCGGCGGCGACGGCGGGCAGAGGAGGGGGCGTCCCGCCCTCGCCGCCCTGCTGCGCCGCCGAGGCCGCATGCACCGCCGCCGCTGTCTGCGCCGCCGCCGCCGCCGCCGCCGCCACCGCCGCCGCCGACGCCGGCGGGCGCGTCTTGATCTCCACCAGCAGCATGTACGTCGCCTGCAGGAAGCACGACCCGATGGCCATGGCGTACGGCTTGGGGTCGGCGTCCAGGTTGGCGTACCCGGCCACGATCGACCCCGCGCAAACAACAATCACAGAGGCGGCGACGCGCCCCGACGGCCAGGCGCCACCGAAGACCAGCCGCTTGAATAGCATACACGCCAGGGGCGTGTTGCGCCGCAGCACCAGGAACATCGGCAGGTTCAGCCCTTTCAGAGACATGAGGCTGAAGACGATGTTGCCCAGGTAGACGGCCGCCAGGGGCGCGGCGTTGCGGGCGGTGGCACCGTCCCACACCGGGAACGCGCTCGAAGGCTCGGTCGCCCGCTTTGCCGCAAACAGCGCCAGCGTCATCACGAGCTGGAGCAGCAGGATGGCGTTGGTCAGCGGGAACAGGGTGATGCCCCACTTGTTGACAAAGACCAGGGCGATGGACGTGGCGCCGAAGAAGACCGCGGAGAAGATGGACAGGGCCAGGGGCGCGTCCCGAGAGTCGGCGGCGGCGGCAGAGGCGGCAAACGACTGCCGCTGCGGCAACGCGGGCGGCGGCGGCGGCTGGCCCGCGCCGCCCTGCGCCGAGGAGGCGGCGACCATGGTGGCGCTCGGTTTTCGGGGCGAGAGAGCGCGCGCGGATCTGGGCGGGCCTGGTGCTGCTGCTGGGGCGCGCTCGGCCTTCCGAACAAAGGGCCGGCGGCGGCGGGGGGTGAAGGGAGGGGGAGAGGGAGGGCCGGCCGCGAACGAGCGAGCGAGCGAGCGCGGCGGGCGGCGCGAGTTTTATGCTCTTTCTTTGCTTTGCTTCCGGCAAGCCCCCCCACTCAAAGGCTATAGCGCGCGTTGAGTCCGGTCGAGGTCGAGGCCTGTGCCGTAGGCCTCGCGAGCCCTCGAGAGCGGTTCGCTTGGCGGGTGGGGAAGGGGCGTCGGGCGGCGGTTGAGGGGAAAGTCTCACGGGGTCCGGCTGGTCAGTGTGTCGGTCTCCGCGCTCGTCTCCTTTCGTCTCGTTCGTGTGCGCCTGTATGAAAGAGAGGAGGACAGGGGCGAATCACGATATGACTTGCAAGGTTAGAGGTAGGACGACGATTGCGCGCGCGCCTCTCAGCATAAGGGGACAGGCGGTGAGCGCGCGTCCGTCTTTGCGGCGCCCGGGAGGTGGCACCGCCTTTTCGCCGAGAGGCGGCGTCGCCCCCGCCTCCTTCTCAAAGAGAAAGAAACGCCAACTCTCCTGCTGCGTGCGATCGTCACGCGCGCGGGCGCAAACCGCATACAACTCATACACACGCGTGCTGAAGAGGAGCACGAAAGTCGAAAAAAGAGAGGAAACAAAAGGCCATATTCAATCGCCGCCACCCGCGACGCGCGCCGACGCCTACTTGTAGCCGCCGCCGCCGCCGCCGCCCGCCAAGGGGACCGCCGCCGCCGCCGCCTCTGCCTCGGCGTCCTCCGCCAGCGGATCGAGCCCGAGCCGCTTGCGCGCGCGCGCGTAGTACCACTGCAGGTTGCTGGCCGAGCGCCCGCCCCCGACAAAGGCGGCGAGCGCCGCCCAGTCGCGCCCGCACACGGCGACGGCGCGGCGCATCGTGTCGTCGTCGGGCCACGCGCCCGCGGGGCGCGGCAGGGGCGGGCCGCCGCCGCCGCCGCCGCCAGAGGGCTCGGCACCGCCGCCGCCAAACTCGCCTTCGCCCGAGTCGCCCCCGCCGCCGCCGCCCGGCGCATGGGCGCGCGCGCGGCCGCCGGGATCGCCGCCGGCGGCGCCGGCGCCGCCGCCCCCGCGCGCGACAGCCATGCCCAGGCTGCTGGTGCTGCCGCGGCGGCCGGCGCCGGCGCCGCCGCCGCCGCCGCCGAGGACGGAGAGGCCCGCGCCGCCGCCGCCGCCGCCGCCGCCGCCGCCGCCGCCGCCGCCGCCGCCTGCGGCCGCCGCCCCCTCGCCCCCCTGGCCATGCCCCAGCTGCCCCTGCTGCGCCTGCCGCTGCGACATCTGCTTGCGCAGCACCTGCCGCCGCCGCAGCGCCGCGAACTCCCCGCTCTTCTGGTTCTTGTAGAAGAAGACGACGCAGTCCGCCTCGCTGCGGTTGCGCAGGCCGGCGGCGATGGCTGAAAAGTCTTTCGGGTGCGCCAGGAACCGCGCGACGAACACCTCGCGCTCCGCGGGGGACCAGTCGAGGCCGGACCTGTCCTCCTGGGCCTCGCGCAAAGGGTCGTCGATCACGCCATTGTCCGAGGCGAAGGCCGCCCACCGCCGCTGCCAGGGGTCGAGCGCGTGGCCTGCGGGCAGGCCTGCCGGCCTGGCCATGGCCTTTAGGTCTTCCAGGGCCTGGAAGACCTGCATCACACGCATCTCCTCGTACTCGGTGCGCACGAGGTTCTGGCGCGACTGGCCGCGGTGGTGGTGGTGGTGATGGTCGTGGTGACCGTGAAGGTGGGCGCCAGAGGCGTCGCCGCCGCGGCCACCGCGGCCGGGGCGCCCGCCGCCGCCGCCGCCGCCAAAGCCGCCGCCGCCCTCGCCTCCCCCGCCTCCGCCCCCGCCCAGGGCGCGGCTGCCCGCGCGCGACGGCCTGCTGCCGCCGCCCACCTCGTACATGCCGTCGTCGAGCCCGCCGACGGACGTGGACGCGGCGCGGCGCGCGCCGATGCCGGCGCCGATGCCGCCGCCCGCGCCGCCGCCCCCGCCCCCGCCGCCGCCGCCGCCGCCGCCTCCCCCGCCGCCGCCAAAGCCGCCGCCGCCGCCGCCGCCGTCGCGCGCTGAGGCGCCAAAGTAGCCTGCGTCCTGCAGGCTCGCCGCCCCGCCCGCGCCCCCGCCGCCGCCGCCGTAGAAGCCGCCCGATCCGCCGCCGCCGCCAAAGGCGCTCCCCCCGCCGCCGCCGCCGCCGCCAGAGGCGGCCGCGGCCGCTGCCGCCGCCGCCGCGCGCCGGCGGCCGGCCGCCGCGCGCTCGAGCCGCTCGGCAAACGCGCCCGCCTTGGCGCGGTACGCCTCCGCCAGCGCCGCCTCGCGCAGGCGGGACAGGGCGCGGCGCGCGCGCAGGTAGCGCGCGGCGCCCGGGGCGCTGGCGGCGTGGCGGGCGAGGGCGGCGGCCAGGCCGGGCGCGCCAGAGGGGTCGGCGTAGAGCGGCGGCAGCGGCGCGCCGTCGAGCACGAGGGCGGCGGCGTGCTCGGCCGAGCGCGCGGCGGCGCCGGGCGCGGCGGCGGCGGCGGCGGCGGGCCCCGCGAGGGTGCCGGCGAGGGCGCCGTCCTCCTCGCGGACGGGGAGGGCGGCCTCGGCGATCTCGGCGCGGGCGGCGACGGCCGTGCGGCGCACGTCCGCGATGAGGGCGGCGGCGGCGGCGGCGTCGGCGGCGGTGCCGAGGGGGAGCGGGGCCGGCGGCAGCGGCGGCGGCGGCGTCTCGGGCGCAGAGGGCGCCGTTGCTGCCGCTGCTGGTGCCGCCATTGCTCTTATTGCTCCTTGCTCCGCGTCGGTCGGGGGAGCGGCAGCTCCGTCCTCAACCTTGGCCACTGCGGCCTTCGCGGCACCGTCCTCGACGTCCATAGGGGCCAGCGGCAGTGGCGCAGCCGTCGCATCAGCGGCGGCGGCGGCGGCGGAGGGGGCGGTGGCGCGTGCCGCGTCGGCCGCGCCGGCACCCGCCGCCCCTCCTGCCGCCGCCGCCGCAGCTCCCGCCTGCCTGCGCCGCCTGGCCTGGTACGCGCTCAGCCAGGCGACCAGGCCGGTTCCGAGAGGCGCCGCGAGCGCATCCTCGCCCTCGGGCGCGCCGCTGTGCAGCCCCGCCGCCACAGAGGCGGCGCGCAGCGCCGCCGCCGAGCGCGGGCCGATACCGCCGCCGCCGCCGCCGTTTCCGTGCGCCGCGCCGCCGCCGGCCGCCGCTCCTCCTCCGTGCGCCGCCGCCCTCCCGCTCGGCGTCATCGAGCGCCGCATGCCGCGCGCGGGCGAGGCCGACGGCGAGCAGCTGCGGAGGGCGCGCTGCGCCAGCAGGCGCGCGACGCCGGCCGCGCTGGTGCCGCGAGGGTTGGCCGCCGAGCTGGGCAACAGCCCGCCGACGGCGGCGTGCTGGCCGGCGGCGGCGGCGGCCGCGGGGAGCAGCGGCGGCGGCGCGGGCGACCAGACGGCCCCGCGGCCGCCGCCGCCACCGCCACCCGCCGCCGCCGCGTCGGCAGCCGACGCCCGGACGTCGACCCGCTTGGCCGCGCGCGCCGCCGATCGCCTGCGCTTGGCCATCTCCCGCGCCACGCGCTGCCCGACCTCGCGGGCGCCGCGCGCCTCGGCCGCCGCCGCCTCGCGCGCCGCGTCGCCCGCGCGCCGCGACAGCGCCGAGGCCGCCGCCTCTAGCTCGTCGGCGCGTCGCTCCGTCTCGCACGCCTCGCCGTCCAGGGCCTCGACGCGGGCCGAGAGGGCGGCCACGTCGAGGGCGGCGTCGGGGTCCGCGCCGTCCGGCCGGGGCGGGGAGGGGGGCGGGGAGGGGGGCAGGGCGGGCGGCGGGGGGGGCGGAGGGGGGGGCGCCAGCTCCTCGGGGGCGGGGGGCGGCAGCGGCGGCGGCGGCGGCGGCAACAGCGGCGCTGCTGCTGCTGCTGCTGTTGCTGCCGCTGGGCTAGTGGACAGGGTAGAGGCCGCCGCGCCGACGGTGGCAGGCTTGTCGGCAAAGGGGACCTGCCCGGCCCTGTCGTCCTCGCCCTGCTGCCGCTGCTGCTGCTGTTGCGGCGGCCGGTTGTCCCCCGCGCTGCCGCCGCCGCCTGCCTCGCCCGCGCCGCCGTCGCCGCCGCGGCCGGCCACGGCCGCGCCCCCGCCGGCCACGGCCGCGCCCCCGCCCGCCCCGGCCTGCCGGGCCATCGCCCCGAATCCAAAGCGCCGGCGCTTGCCGCCGCCGCCGGACTCCTCGCCGGCCGCCCCGCCTCCGTCGGTCGAATACGTCAGGAGCTCGGCGCCCGCCAGCAACGAGGCGCCCGCGGCGACGACGCCGCCGCCCGCGCCGCCGGCGCCGCCGCCGGCCGCCGCCGCCGCCGCCGCCAGCACCGGCCGCCGCGGCTGCAAGCGCGGCAGCAGGCTCGCGCCTGGCGCGGCGGGGAGGTCCAGCTCGCGGGGGCGGGCGGGGTAGGGGTCGGCCGGGCGCGCGGGGGCGGCGCCGTTGGAGGCGCCGCCGTAAGCGGGGGCGGCGCTGTTGGAGGCGCCGCCGTAAGCGGGGGGGGGCGGCGGGGGGAGGCCCAGAGACGCCCCTCCGGCCGGCGGCGGCGCTTCCGCCGCCAGGGCGCCTCCGCCTCCGCCGCCGCCGCCGCCGCCGCGAGGGGGCGAGTAGCCGTCGTCACGCCAGCGGCGCCGCGAGACCGACGGCGGGGGTGGGGGAGGAGGCCCGTGGTAACCGGCGCGGTGGCCCGCGCCGCCGTAGCGGGGCGGGCCGCCGGCGGCGGCCGGCGGGTCGTCGCCGCCGCCGCCGTAGCGGGGCGAGGTCAGGGGCGGCGGCGGGCCGCCCGGGTGGTCGGCGGCGGCGTCGCGCGTCGGGCGATGGCCGCTGACGTCGCGGCCGCGCTGCTGCTGCTGCTGCTGCTGCTGCTGCTGCCATGCGGGACGGCCGTGGTTCCACGCCTCACGTGACTGTCGCATGTTGATGGTTGTTTTGTTGTGGTTGTCGCGTGGTGGTGTTGCGGGCGTTTGGCGTGAGAGAGGGAGAGAGGGGAGGCCAACGCTTCTGGGCGCGCCCTTCGCTAACTCTGACTCACGCGGTAGTCGTCGCCCATCGTTGATGGCGTCGAGGGGGTCTGTGTCGGTCGCCCTGCGTCTCCTGGAGCGCGGGAGGGGAGCACGCGCAAGGGCGCGTCTCGCGTTGCTTGAGTCTTGTCCCGTGCCAAAAGCGCATTCAAGTCGAGGTCAAGGTGGTCGGTCAGAGGCAAGCTGGTGGGTCAAGTCATGATTGCGCGCGTGTCAGTGTGCGTGAGGCGCGGCGCTTTATTTTGTTCGCTCCGGAAGAGCGGAGCGTCGCCGGCGTCGCGCCCCATCGCCTGGCGAGCGCTAGGAGTCGCGAAAACACAATCGTTCCGAACGTAAGTGTCTCTATGATCAAAGGGGGTGTGTGCGTTGACGTGCGAATAGGTGGTGGCGGGTGTATCGAATAAGAAGGAAGAACGAAAAAGCTCCGAGAATAAGAAGAAGAAGAGGGGGGGCCGAAAGAGAAATGGGGCGGAAGGCGAGCGTGCGGGCGGTCGCGCCCCCCCGCCACCGCTCGTCCCCCCGCGCCCGCAACAAAAGGAAACAATCCCCTTCTTCCTACGCTGGCAGCGGCGAGTGCCCGCCCGTCACCGCCGCCGCGACCGCCAGCGCCGCGGCCGGCGCCCCCACCACCACCGGCGACGCGACGACCGTGCCCGACGGCCGCTCCGACGACCAGGCGCCGCCGCCGCCGCCGCCCGCTGCGCTGCCGCCGCCGCCGCCGCCGCCGCCCGCCGCGCCCGCCATCAGCGCCTCCGTCCCCGGCAGCGGCGGCAGCACCGGCGCCATCGGCGGCGTGTGCACCAAGCCCACGCGCTCGTAGAACAGCAGGTAGCCGTGGTCCATGTGCGGCGCGACCTGGGGCCGGTCCCCGCCCCCGCCGGCGCCGCGCGAAAAGGACGAGGACGAGGACGCGGGTCCGTCGAAAAAGCCGCGCTCGCCGCGCTCGGGCGCGTCGTCCCGCGGGTTCCCGAAGGTGGCGGCGACGGCGGCGTCCGAGACGACGTCGACGGCGTCGTCGTCGAAGAAGAGCCACCGGCCGTTCTCGGTCTTGACCAGGGAGACGTAGTGGCCGTGGTGCGGGCCCGAGCCCACGTGCACGACCACGGCCGACAGGCTGTAGGCGGCGTCGGGCCCCGCGCAGGGCGGCGGGCCCGCGGCGGCGGCCACGGCGGCGGCGGCGGCGGCCGCGGCGTCGTCGTCGGCCAGCGCGGCGGCGGCCGGCGCGGCGGCGTCGGGCGTCGCATTCGGCAGCTTTAGCTCGAAGGGGAAAACCACGCGGTGCATGAGCTTGCGCATGCGCCCGCTCGCCGCGTCCACCACCTTGAAGCGCTTGAGGTGCAGCACCAGGACGGGCGGCAGGCGCTTGACGCGCAGCCGCTTCTGCGCCTCCTGCAGGCAGCCGCATTTCTCGCACGCGTACTTGTTCTCGCCGCCGCCCATCGTCTCGACCCCCGAGAAGCGGCGGAGCAGGCCGCCGACGCTGCAGTCGGCCTCGACTTCCAAGGATAGGTCCATGAAGGGCTCCTCGCGCGCGGAGAGGGTCTCGCACCGCAGGCAGCGCATCTCGGACACGGTGCTGCCCTCGAAAATGTCGTGGACCCAGGTCTTGCGCAGGGGCGGGGGGGGGGCCGCGGGCGGCGCGCTGCTGGCGGCGGCGTCGGCGTCGGCGTCGGCGGCGGCGCCGGCCGGCGCGGCGGCCGTCGTGGTCGCCGCCGCCGCCGCGCCAGAGGCCGACGCGGGGCCCGCGGCGCTGCTGCTGGCGAGGGCAGGCGTGCCCGCGGCGCCCGAGGCGGTCGAGCCGGGCGGGGCCGTGGAGGCGGGCGCCAAGGGCGGCAGGGGCGTCGGGGCCGTGGGCGGGGGCAGGCCCGGCGGCGCGGGCGGCGGCACAAAGGGCGGCGGCGGCGGGGGCGGCGGCGGGATGGCCGCCGCCGTCGGGACCGGCGGCACGGGCGGCGGCGGCAGCGCAGCAGCAGCCGTCGCCTCAGCGCCTCCCCCTGCTCCGTCCGCCGCCGTCGCAGCAGCAGCAGCAGCACCAGTCGCCCCCTCGGCCGCCCCAGCACCAGCACCACCAGCAGCATCAGCAGCAGCAGCGGCAGATGCAGCGGCAGCAGCCGCCACCGCCGCCGCGTGCGCCGCCGCCGCCTGTGCGTACGCCGCCGCGGCCTCTGCGTCGGCGGCCTCTGCCAGCGACAGCGCGTGCGCGTGCGCGGCGGCCCCCTGCACGTGCTCCTCCACCCGCCGGTCGTGCTCCGCGCGCGCGTCGAGCACGGCCCGCGCGTGCCGCCGGCGCGCCTCGTCCGCGGCCGCCGCGTGCTCGGCCGCCAGCGCCTCGTGCGCGCGCAGGGCGGCCACATACTCAATCTCGGCGCGCCGCCGCTCCTGCGCCTCCCACCGCGCGCGCGCGCGGTCCTCCTCCTCCTGCCGGCGCTGCCGCTGCTCGAGGCACCGCGCCGCGCTCTCCAGCAGGAACAGCATGAACTCCTGCGCGTCCTGGTGCATGTAGCTGCGGAACAGCTCGTTGTCCTTCTTGAGGCGCTGGACGAACTTTTTCGGCGGCAGCACGCCCGTCCGCCGCTTCGAAAAAGCGATCTCGCTGTAGAGGTCAGCCAGGCAGGCCAGCAGGTCTTTGTCGCGCGGCCTGTCCTCGCCGAGCAGGTCGGGCATGCCGTGCTCGTCCACGGGGCCGAGCGGGCCGGAGGAGCGGGCGGCGTCGGCCTCGGCGGCGGCGGCGGCGGCGCCCGGGGCGCCGTCTTTGCCCGCGGCGCTGGCGGACGCGGCCGAGGCCGAGGGGCGCGAAAAGTCGGGCGCGTCGTCGGCGGCGCGCGCCGCCGCCGCCTCTTTGGCCGCCTTGGCCGCCGCTTTCGCGGCCGCCTTGTCGGCCGCCCTGTCCTTGTCCTTCTCCTTGTCCGCGAGCCGCTCCGCCGCCGTCTTGGGCCGCAGCTTGGCCTCGGCCGCGAGCCGGGCCGCCTCGGCCGCCGCCGCCGCGCGCGCCGCCTCGCGCGCCGCGCGCAGGCGGGCGGCCTCCGCCTCGAGCCAAATCGCGTGCTCCAGCACCTTTGCGCGGAAGGGGCCGCAGAAGTATAAAGCTTGCAAGACCGAGTTGGCGTAGCACGTGTTGCCAAAGTTCTCGAGGCCGAAGTAGCGGTCGCCGCCGGGCGGGTGGCCGGGCGGCCAGAGGGGTTTTGGGGGCAGGGCGGCGGGCGGGGGCCGGGGCACGGGCGGCGGCGGCGGCGGGGGCGGCAGGCCGTCGGGCGCGGCGGTCGTCGGCGGCGGCGCGGCAGCGGCGGCGGCGGCGGCGTGGGCGGCGGCGGCCGAGGGCGGCGGCGCGGCGGCGGCAGCCTTGGCGGCGGCCTTGATGGCCGCCTTGTCGGCCTTGGTGAGCTTGGGGGGCTTGGACGGGCCGTCCGGGAGGGCGGCGTCGGCCCCCTTGTCCGACTTGGACGAGTTGTTGCCCATCGCTCGCTGCTGCTTCTCGTTTCTTTTTGGGCGAGAGGGACGGGCGGGCCGTGCGGCGACGGCGGACGGCGGACGGCGGGCGCTCCACCTCCCTCGCCTGTTTTCTACGCCGGCGTGCTTGTCGCCCTGGCGGCGCGCTGCTGCCACGCTCTGCGGATCCGGGGGGATGGCGACCTTGCGCGCCCCCTGGCGATCGAGGCGCGGCGGTTGGCGGCCCGGGGGTTGCGCGGCGCGCGCGTGAGCCAAATTTGCAACGACAAGGAGGAGGGGACGTGAGAGAGGTCGGCGTCTGCTGCTTTTGTCGTCGTCCGCCGTTGGTGATGGATGGACGGAGCGTGCGCGTGCGTCTGCGATTGGGGTGTGCGGTGGTTTCGGTTGGTGCGTTTGCGCGGTGGGGGATGTCGGGCGCTTCAAGCAAGAGGCAGTTGGGGGGAGAGGCAGGGGAGCAGCCAAAACAAAAAGAGACAAAGAAAGTTTCTTTGAAACACACTTGGACACGGATTCTAGCATCACCACTCCCTCTCAAAACGACCCCCACTCTCGAGCCAGCCCTTGCCGAAAGCTTCGAGCTGGAAACGGAGCGGCGAGCGCTTCAGGATTGCTGTAAAAAGACCAAAACGATCACAAAAAAGAGAAAACACCTCCCGCGACAAGCGTCGACACCCCTCCCCCCCCCCTCCCTACCACATACAACCCAATCCAAGCGACCCGGGGCAGACCGCGCAGTCGCCCAAGTCGCGCGAAGGCGCCGCGGCGGAAGAGGAGCAGCAGGAGGAGGAGCAAGGGTGGAGCGCGCGGCGAGATGGCGCAGCCGCCGCCGCCGCACGCGCCGCCGGCGTTCGGCGCCGCCGCCGCGCCGCCCCCTCCGCAGCAGCACCCACAGCAACAGCAGCAGCAGCAGCCGTACGGCCCGGCCTACGGCTACGGCGCCCCGCAGCAGCAGCAAAACGTGTACGGCTACGGGGCCCAGCACTATCAGCAGCAGCGGCAGATGCTGCAGTCGGCGGTCGACCTGAGGCCCGGCGCGGCGGCGGCCTGCGCACCCGCGCCGCCGCCGACCACGACCCTTGACGCGCGCGCCGCCGCGGCCGTCGCGCGCGCCCGCGCCGCCGCCACCGCCGCCGCCGCCCGGGCCGCGGCCGGCGTCGCTCCGCCCCAGCAGCAGCGCCCGCCCGCCGCCGCCACCCCCGTGCCCGTTCCCCCGCCGGCCCCCGCGCCCCAGGGCGTGCCCCCCTCCCTGACCGCCTATGTCGCTCGCGCGCTGGGCGCCTGCGCCACCCCGGCCGACCGCGAGGCCATGAAGGCGGCGCTGATGGCCGCCGCGCGCGAGGCGAGGGCGGCGGGCGCCATCTGGACCACGGACTGGGACCGCCGGCCCGTGCCTCGGGTGCTGGCGGGCGCGGGCGGCGGCGCGGCGGGGGGCGCGGCGGCCGGCGGCGCCGCGGGGGCGGCGGCGGTGTCGGCGGCGGCGGCGGCCGCGGTGGGCCTGGGGGCGCCGCAGGCGCCGGCGTGGCAGCAGCAGCCGCAGCTGCAGCAGCCGCAGCCGCAGCAGCAGTGGCAGCAACAGCAGCAGCAACAGCAGCAGCAATGGCAGCAGCAGCAGCAGCAGCACCAGCAGCAGCAGCAGCAGCCGCCTCCGCCTCTGCAGCAGCAGCCGTACGCTGCGCCCTACCCGCCGCCCGCGTCCCAGTATCCCCCGCAGCAGCAGCAGCAGCACCCGTCCGCCTATCCCCTCCCCTCAACCCACCAGCAGCACCAGCACCACCACCTCAACCACCACCAACAACATCAACAACAAGGACCCCTCTCGCTCGCCGGCGGCGTCGGCGCCAAGCGCCCTCGGCCGCAGCCGCAGCAGCAGCAGCAGCAGCAGCCGCTGCCGCAGCAGGCCGCCTTCTCAGACTACCCCTCCCTGCCGCGCCTGCCACCGCCCCAGGCCGCGGCGCCCCAGCCGGCGCCGCAGACGTCCAAGAAGGCCGCGAAGAAGGCCGCGCGCGCCGCCTCGCAGGCCCAGGCGGCCGAGGCGGCCGCGCGCGCGGCGGCGGCGCTCCCGCCGTCTGGCGTCGGCGGCGGCGGCAAGGGCGGCGGCGGCAAGGGCGGCGGCAAGGGCGGCGGCCGCGACTCCCCCTACGTCTGGACCGCCGCCGGCGCCGCCTCCGAGCACGAGAGCAACGACGACCGCTTCCTGAGCGCCGAAGAGCGCGCCAAGCGCGCGCGCCGCGCCGGGCGCTTTGGCATCGACGACGACGGCGCGGCGGCGGCGGGAGGAGGAGGGGGCGGGTGGCAGCTGGGCGGCGGCGGCGGCAGCGGCGGTGGCGCAGCAGCGACCCCGCCCTCTTCCTCGGCCGGCGCGCAGTACCAGCACGGCGACGCCGCGGCCGGTGCCCGCTACGGCGGCCTGCCCGACCGCTGGGCCGCGCAGGCCGCCCGGCGCGCGGCCATCCAGCGCGCGCTGGCGGCGGGCGCCGACTCTGGTGGCAGCGGCGGCTATGGCGGCGGCGGCTTGAACGGCGGCGCCGCGGAGGACGCCGCCGAGCGCTTCACGGTGCGCGGCACGTGCGAGCGCCTGGAGAAGTCGTACCTGCGCCTCACGTCGGCGCCCAACCCGGCCGAGGTGCGCCCCCCGCGCGTCCTGGAGGCCGCGCTGCGCCGCTGCATCGAGATGGCCGCGGCGGGGCCCGCCACGGCACCCGCGGCCGCCGCCGCCGCCGCCGCCGCCGCCTCGCCCTCGCCTGCGCCGCCCCCGCGCCCCGCCCCTCCCTCCCCCTCTTCCTCCTCCCATCACGCCAAGAGCAGCCACCACCACCACGCCTCCGCCGCCTCCCTCTACTTCTACCTCAACGACCAGCTGAAAGCCATACGCCAGGACTGCACCGTGCAGCGCCTCAGCGGGAAGCTGGCGGTCGGGGCTTACGAGGCGCACGCGCGCGCGGCGCTCGAGTACGGCGACCTGTCGGAGTTCAACCAGTGCGCGGGGCAGCTTGCGCTCCTGCACGCGGGGGCGCTGGCGGCACGCGAAGGGAGAGAAGGACAAGGAGGGAACGGCGGCGGTGGCGGGCGGGGGAGGCAAGGCGGCGCGGGGGCCGAGGGCGGCAGCGGCGGCTATGGGGGACAGGAGGGCGGCGACGGCGACGAGGGCAAACGCCTCCTCGCCCGGCGGGGCGGGGCGGCGGCGCCTTGTGCCTCGGCCGCGCCCCCCGCCGACGCGGCGTGGTCGGACCCGCCCGACGCGGCCGCGTGCTCGGTCTCGGAGTTCGCGGCGTACAAGGTGCTCTACCACGCGGTGTACGCGGCGCAGGGCGAGGCCAAGGGCATCACGGGCGCGGTGCGGGCGGCGGTCGAGTGCTGGTCGGGGGCGGCGGCGCGGGAAGGGGAGGAGGGGCAGGAGCAGCGGCCGCCGGAAAACGAAACGAGAGCGGCTGGCGGCCCCTCGTCGCCGCCGCCGCCGCCGCCGCCGCCGCTCCTCCTGTCTGGCCTGGTCGGCCGCCCCGTGGCCGTCGCCCTCGTCCGCGAGGGCGCGTCCGAGGCCGACCCTCGCCCTCTCTCGCCCCCTCGCGCCATCTCCCCCGCCTCGGGCGCGCCCGACGCCCTGCTCCCCCGCGCCGTCGCCAACGCCCTCCGGGCGCGCGCCGCGCTCGCCGCCGGCGACCCGCGCCGCTTCTTCGCCGCCTACCGCGCGGCGCCTGCGCTCGGCCGCGCGCTGCTGGACGTGGCGCTGCCGCGCGTGCGCTTCGCGGCCCTGTCGTCCCTGGTGCGCGCGTGCCGCCCCGGGCCCCTGCCGATCGAGGCGCTCGCGCGGATGCTCGGCTTTCACGACCCGGGCGCAGAGGCGCGGCGGAGAAAGCGCGAGCGCGAGCGCGAGCGCGAGGGGGCAGCCGCCGCCTCCTCGCCTCCGCCGCTGCCCGGGTGCCGGCGCGCCGCCTCTTTCGAGGGCGACGGCGAGGGGGCCGCGTCGCTCGGCGAGGCGTGCGCGGCGTGCCTGGGGTGGGCGCGCGCGCACGGGGCCGTCGTGGTGCCGCTGCGCGAGGAGGCGGCGGCGGCGGCGCCTGCGCCTGTGCCTGCTGTGCCGTTGCCGGCCGCGAGCGAGAAGGGCCGCGCCGCCGCCTCGGCCGCTGCCGCTCGAGCCGCCGCCGCTGCCGCCGCCGCCGCCGCCGCCGCCGCCGCCGCCGCCGCCGCCGCGGCTCCCGCGCCCGAGCTGATGGCCGTCGACACGCGCGCCAGCTCGGCCCCGGGCGTGCTCTTCGTGCCGGAGGACACCACCAAGGTGGCGCACGGCGACGCCAACCTCAACATCGAGGACTTTCTGGCCAAGGCGCTCGAGTGAAGGAAGAAAAGAAGGCGGCGCGGAAAAAAGAGGGCGGGCGTCGCCTTGCCGTCCTCCTTGGGTCCCCGAGTTTCTCGCTCCGCCGCCCCCCCCCAAAAACAAACAAACAATCAAACTAATCCGCCCAAACCACACCCCAGGTTTCACAGGGTCTACGCCCGATCGTGGTCTACGCAGCTCGGAACTTGACGCACGCACGCGCGCACCCACAAGACCGCAGAAGCGATTGAAAAACTGTGT
>Ga0335398_10002949_pt1 | contig 25737 bp, 20 predicted proteins | sample BON03_FD_205742 | JGI IMG/M metagenome (GOLD analysis project Ga0335398, IMG submission 205742) | Freshwater microbial communities from Lake Bonney liftoff mats and glacier meltwater in Antarctica - BON-03 (spades assembly) (version 2) | ecosystem: Environmental > Aquatic > Freshwater > Ice >... | reverse complement strand
TAACACAACCAGAGTATGGTATAGTAATTATACAAGACCAATTAAAATTATTAAACGAAGTTCAAGGTAATGTGCAGAAAATACCATCTTACAAAATTCAACCGAAAGATCGTATGGAAATAAATAAAAGTCTAAATATAGTTATAGATAGTTTAAAAACTTGGTTAGACGATAGAATAGATTATATTAAAGCATACAATAAAAAACCGAGTCCACCATCTGAAAATAATTCTATAGACAAACTCAGAGAAATATGGGTTAAGAACGGGATGGGTCTTAAATTAATAATAACTGGGATTATCGAAAGACTAGATGTTACAAATGATTTACAACTCGATACTTATAATATATTGCAGAAATTTAACGAAAAAATGAATATGGAATTAGGGGTTACATTGTCAGATCCATCGACTATTGGATATGAAGCTATACGACCTGTAGAAAACGTATTTAATGATTCTGGACGAACATTCGACAATAAATTATTACAGTATTTTTTTGGATATTGAAATTAAAAATTATATTATATTTTAGATTGTAATGAAACATTGCATTTATTACAATAAAAAATCGTAATGGATCGGTCTAACGAAATGTCAATGTCGTCTCTAACAACTTCATGTACACAATACTGTAATAAAAAAGTATTTATTATTTTATTATTTTCATCCGTTTTTAGATCTAGACGTTCCATTTCGTCTTTCATATCTAATATCAAATTGACTAAACGTTCAGTCATAACCTTATATATTATTATATGTACATACTGTTTAATACACTTTGTGATAATCTTTCTTCACCTTTAATCAATACATCTACATCCTTCTTTGTAACTGTGAATGGGAACTTTACTTTGAGATCAATATTTTTTGTAAATAGATTATCTGATGTGCTTGTAACTAAACGGAATAGATTTAATTTCGTATGAATAACTTCGAGACATCTCTTGAGATTTCTAACACCATCCTCTGACTTTGTAAGTGCTACATTTGTTATAATATATTCTAGAATCTCATCTGGAATAATTACATCTCCTTTATTGAAACTAACTTGTTCGCGAATTTTTGGCAATAAATAATCATTCGCAATTGTGACCTTTTCCTTTGTATTGTAACCCTTAGTTTGTATGCTATACATACGGTCTTTCAATATTGGGTTTATTAACGATTCATCATTATAACTAAATATGTAAAGAGCGCGACTAAGATCAAGGTCGACATCAGAGAAATACTTATCATGGAACTGTTCGTTTTGTGTCGTATCTGTTAAATGTGTGAGAATACCAACAATTTCACGTCCTTTCTCACTCTCACCCACTTTATCAAGTTCATCAAATAGAATACATGGATTCATTTCTTGTGTTTCAATTAATTTTCTAGCGATTATACCAGGTCCACTTCCTTCGTAAACATACGGACTACCTTCAAATACTGCTCCGTCAGTAGCGCCTCCGAGAGCAATTAATATAAACTGCCTGTTTAGAATTTTACTAATTCCATATTTAGCGAGTGTAGTTTTACCAGTTCCCATTGGTCCTTTGAGAGCAATTGCAGTTCCCATTGCACTTGGATTTGCAATCCACTGACCAATCATCTGTAAGATTTGCATCTTTGCGTCCATAAGACCATAAGCGCACTCATTTAATATTTTCATCGCATTATCCATGAAACCCTGACAGGCATCTATTCCATGAGCCATATTTACATCCAATATGGAATATTTACCAAATGGTATTCTCATAAACATATCTACCCAATTTTTGAGTTTGAAATATTCAGAATCACACGTATCCATTGACTTAAGTAGATTAAGTTTTTGCATAACGGTTGCCTTATATTTGATCGGAATTTTAGATTGTAATAATGCGAGTCTATACGGGCGGTCAATTACAATATGAGTATTAATTTCCTCTAAATCCTTCATGATTTTGAGTTGTTCAGTATTGGATAATTTTTTTTTGAAATATTCCATTTCACTTTCTGTCTTTTGTTTAGGTGCATTAATCAATTTGTGATAACCTTTGGTGTTATCAGATCGTGTTTTTTTCACAAGTTCTTTAATAGAATCTTTACAATCATTCATTGATTTCATTAATGATTTACTAGTAGGTTTATTCTTCAATTTCTCTACTAGAAACTTTTTAGTATCAATCAGGTCTGCATATTCACTGTCAAATGCATTTTTTTCCTTTCCTTTATCCTTTTCCTTTTTGTCTTTTTTTTCCTTTTTTTCTTTAGCCTTTCTATCGACTTCTGTAACATCAACTGTTTCATATGTTTCCTTCATAAACATTTTTTCATCATCACTATTACACTCTTCATCTTCATCTTCATCCAGTTCATCATCCTCGTCAGTATCACCTCCTCCATCAAATTCGAAGAATATATTGATTTTATTATCTTCGACATCATCATCGGCATCATATTCATCATCATCATCTTCGTCCTCATTTGAACATTCGTCTTCTTCGGAAGACTCATCCTCACATATTGTTTTTTTTTTACTATTTTGTTTTACTTTATTTTTATTATCTAGTTTTATCTTATTTTTATTGTCTTTTTTTACCTTGTTTTTAATATAAGTAGATGGGAATATCTTAGATGCGATCTTGCGAACTTTCTCACGAATGGCTTCTTCGTCTTCATCATCTTCGATGTCAGTATAATCTGTTTCATCATCTTCTTCTTCTTCTTCAATGACCTTTTTTTTTTTAATTTTTTTTTTAATTGGTGGTTTGTATTCGGAATCAGTATCAGATTCAGTATCTGAATCCTCTGACCCAATATTCTCAGAGTCTGAATAATGATCCTCTGGGCGATCCTTCTTCATACGCTTGGTCTTACATGTATCGTTTCTAATTTTAGCCATTTTTATATAAATAATCTATATGTGATTGAAATTGCTCTATTATTAAACAATTTTACAAAGATTCAATTTTACACGATTTTATGTCGATATTTAGTGATTTATTGATATATTTGTTTGGTGAAAAATTGAAATCAAATATAATAATATAAATAGTAATATTATAACATAATAACCATGTCAAAATCAGTAATGAACGATCGCCAGATGACTTCTAAAATAATCGGAATTCAATTTAGTATATTATCACCTGATGAAATACGTAAGAATTCCGTTGTTGAAGTAACTTCACGCGATACATATATAAATAATAAACCGGTAATTGGTGGATTATTTGATCCACGTATGGGAGTATTAGAACCAGGCACTATTTGCCCTACCGACGGACATACATATATCGATACACCCGGATATTTCGGACACATCGAATTGGCTAGACCCGTATTCTTCACCCAACATTTGAAGGAAATAATGAAAATTTCAAAATGTGTATGTTTTAAATGCAGTAAGTTATTAGTATCTAAAACACTACATGCACATGTTTTGAAAATGAAGGCATCGGATCGTTGGGAATACGTTTCAAAATTAGCCGCTAAAGTAAGGAGATGTGGTGAGAAAACAGATGATGGTTGTGGATGTAAACAACCAGATAAGATAAAATTAGAGGAGATGGCTACAATATATGCCCAATGGGACAATATGGAGAATGAAGCGGGAGAAAGTGGTCCAGTGAATATTAAACTTACACCAGAATTAGTTTTAAAGAGTTTCAAGCGTATTTCGGATGATGATGTAAATTTCATGGGATTTAGTCCAACTTGGTCGCGTCCAGATTGGATGATATGTCAAGTTTTACCAGTTCCACCTCCTGCAGTGAGACCTTCAGTCAAACATGACGCACAGCAGAGAAGTGAAGATGATTTGACTCATATTTATAGTAATATTATAAAAACCAACAAAGACCTACAAGACAAAATTAAAAACAATGCATCTGCAAATGTAATTGATGGACTAACAAAGTTGTTGCAATATTTCATTGCGATGATTGTAAATAATAAGACAAAGGGTGCTGCTCCACTCGCACAGAGGTCGGGTAGACCATACCAATGTATTTCATCGCGTTTGAATTCTAAACAAGGGCGAATTCGTGGGAATCTTATGGGTAAGCGTGTAGATTATAGTTCACGTTCAGTTATTAATGGTGACCCAAATTTGAGTATTCGTCAACTTGGAGTTCCGATGAAGATTGCTATGAATTTGACAAAACCAGTTGTAGTAAATGATATGAATCGTGAGTTTCTAAAAAAAATGGTACAGAACGGACCAGAGACGTATCCAGGTGCTAAGATATTAGAACGCAAAAATGGAGGAAATATTTCACTTAGATATATCGACAGAACATCTGTAATTCTTATGAACGGTGATATAGTCCATCGTCATATGATGGACGGTGACGCGGTATTATTTAACCGTCAGCCGTCCCTTCATAGGATGAGTATGATGTGTCATATTGCGAAAATTATGAAAAAAGGTGATACATTCCGATTCAACGTCGGAGTGACAAAACCTTACAATGCCGATTTTGATGGGGATAGACGTGACTGCATGAATGCAGTCACAAAATGCTAAAAACATTTTGTCCTCAACAGGGAGCGTGAAAAGCGTGCAACTCCCTAGTTAATGTTTATATAAAAACTACTTAAATAAAAAGCATCTTATATTAATAAGATGGAACTATCAAACCGAACTGAACTATCAAATCAAATTCTGGATAATCCAGACACCCGATATTGTGAAATATATAAAATAACGAATATAGCCAATGGTAAAATATATGTGGGACAAGCTGTATCGCACATTTTGAACCATAAACGCTATAGACCATACGGACGCGAGGGCAGATTTCGTTGTCATATCTCAGAAGCATTCTCATCAAAGAAAAACCAATCACATTATTTGAATAACGCGATACGTAAATACGACGTTGTAAACCTTAATGTGGAATTATTGGAATATTGTGAGATTATAGATGCAGATGAACGTGAAATTCATTACATTAAAGAGTTAAATAGTCTGTTTCCAAACGGATATAACTTGAAGAATGGTGGAAATACGTTTACTCACTGTGATGAAAGTAAAAAACGAGTGTCTGATGGCGTAGCTCGTTACTACAAAGATAAGAAATTTGAGCGGTTTATTGGTGTGTGTAATATATCCGACGACATACACAAATATATTCACCCGTTAAATAGAGATAAAACACAATATGGTTGGTATGTATTAATTGATAAAAAGAAAGCTGATTTCGGTGGAGTTCATATTCCTCTAAGCGAAAGTAGAAAAAACGCAGAGGAATTTATAAGTATTTTAAAACAAAACATTAGCAACATGACCAAATTGCGGGAAACCCCTTAGAGCCTTCACTACCACTCATTTATGGAAACAAATTTGAGGAACTCGGTTAATTGCCGAACCCAATGGTAAAAATGTGAAGGATTGGGCAATCCGCAGCCAAGCCCCTAATCTCAATATGATAGAGTATGGGGAAGGTTCAACGACTAGACGGTTATGGGTCTTATATGATGGTTTAACCAACCTGATAAGGCTTAAGGTATAGTCTGCCCTCATAGGAAACTATGGGGAAATTCAATGGAAATGAATATGCATTTGCCGCAGAATGTGCTAGCTGAAACAGAGCTAAGACATCTGGCGGCAATTCCTTACCAAATAGTGAGTCCTGCATCCAATGCGCCGATTATCGGCATATTTCAGGATTCGCTGCTTGGTTCCTATCGGTTCACTAGACCGAATATTAAATTAACACAGAGAGATGCAATGAATCTATTGATGATGTATTCTAAAGTCAATACAAAGGCTCTTCGTGATGCTGGTAATAAATTAAATAGTTTTGATGTATTGTCTCAAATTATGGCACCGATCACCTTGAATTACAAGACAAATTTATTTGGCGATAATGAAGAGTATGCAACATCAAATAATGTTCTTGAAATCCGTAACGGAAAATATATCCGTGGACAAATAGAAAAATCGGTAATGGGTTCCACCTCCAAAGGAATCCTACATCGTATATTCAATGATTTTGGCAATATGGTTTGTTCTAATTTCATCGACGACTTACAGAATGTTGTAACAGAATACATGAAGACCAGTTCATATAGTGTTGGTGTAAGTGATTTGGTGGCAGATAAGACAACACAAAATAAAATTATTCAAGCTGTTACTAAACAGCAATTAGAGGTGCAATCATTAATCGATAAAGTACATTTGGGAATATTTGAGAATAATACAGCAAATGCTAATTCGGTAGAATTTGAGAATCAAGTAAATAATATATTAAATAAGGCTCGTGACGAGTCTGGTAGAGTAGCAAGAGATAGTCTTGATAAAGACAATCGTTTCTTAATGATTGTTAAATCTGGTTCCAAAGGTAATATGTTGAATATATCACAAATGATTGCAGGGTTGGGACAACAAAACGTAGACGGAAAACGAATTCCGTATGGATTTGAAAATCGTACTCTTCCGCATTTCTGTAAATATGATGATAGTCCTATTGCACGTGGTTTCGTAAATAATTCGTATATTTCTGGATTAAAAGCGAAAGAATTATTCTTCCATGCTATGGGTGGTCGTATCGGTCTTATTGATACTGCAGTGAAATCCGTTACTTGGGAAACTCCTATTGTTGTGCTTGAGAATGGGCGAATCAAATATACTGAAATCGGTCGCTGGATTGATACACAATTGGATAATGAAAAGAACAAGGGTGAAGTTCAGCATTTCACAGAGCGACAGATGGAATTATTGAATATTGAGGATGGCGTATATATCCCCACAACAGATGAGAATGGTGTTGTATCTTGGGGACCGATTACCGCTATTACTCGCCATGACCCAGGAACGGAATTGTATGAGATTAAGACGACTGGCGGACGCAGTGTCATTGTAACTGAAAGCAAGTCGCTATTGATTTGGAATAAGGAGACGAAGAAACTCGTTGAAACGTCTACACCTGAAATCAAAGTAGGTGACTGTGTTCCGGTAACTGGTGAGTTGTGTGAACCTCCAGTAATCGTCAACCATATCAATCTATCAGATTACCTTCCGAAGAGTAAGTATGTATACGGTAGTGATTTTAATACGGCGGTTAAAATGATGAATGATACAATGACAACCCGATGTGTTAAGATTTCGCCTGGATGGTGGTCGAAACATAATGGTGTAGATTTCCATCTACCTTACAGTAAAAAGTCCTCGCTTCAGAGGACGTGTTCCATGTCAAATATAGATAATATCAAGGATGAATTTGTATATCCATATAACGGAAATCGAAAAGCGACTCAAATCCCTGAGAAGTTTGAACTCACAAAAGAGAACGGAATATTTATTGGATTGTTCCTTGCGGAAGGAAACGTACATAATAGCAAGGTATATATAACTAACAACAATGAGAATATCAGAACGTTTGTGAAGAATTGGTTCGAGAAGCATTCAATATGCTATGACGAGAAATCACGAACAAATAAGATTGGTGGATTGACAACTACAGTGATTGGAAATTCGTGTATATTGGCAGATTTCTTGACCGAGTTGGTAGGACATGGGGCGCAACATAAACATGTACCAGATGATGCATTCATTGCACCTGAAGAGTTCATTGTTGGGTTGTTGGATGGATATATTTCAGGTGACGGAACGGTTAGTAAAAACTCAGTTGAAGTTGGTTCTGCGTCTAGACGATTGATTGAGGGTATATCCATGTTATGTTCGCGAATTGGGGTATTTGGAAAGGTATCAACCACGCAGTTGAAATCAAATAACCTTGGAACTAAAAATATACTGCCAACACATCGATTTTCAATCTGTGCTGGATGGGGTAAAAAATTCAGTGAAAAGGTTACCTTCATTGATAATACAAAGTCAGAGAAAATGGGCAAGATTAAGTGGGGTGTGAAACACCGAAATTTCGATACATACAATGACGTAATTCTGGATAAGATAACAGAGATCAATATTATAGGCGTAGAAAAGCATCCGAAAGTATACGATTTGACAATTCCGACCACTTTGAATTTCGGTCTGGCGAATGGATTACAGGTGCGTGATACCTCCCAGACTGGATATATCCAGCGAAGATTAATCAAAGGTATGGAGGACTTGAAGGTGGAGTATGACATGACGGTCCGAAACAACATGGGTCGTATTATTCAATTCGCATATGGAGATGACGGAATCGACTCAACACGCGTAGAGAATCAGTCTATTCCGTTGGTTGGAATGAGTATTGAAGATATATATATGCATTTTGATATTAATGATCTAACAAATGTTGATGCGGTTTACACAAAGGATGCTGGTAAACGCATGAAATCGCAAGCGACTGCCGCTCAAACTAAGTGCATAAAATACATAAATAAGATGATTGCGAGTCGTAAAGAGATTGTAGAGTCGGTCTTCAAAAATAAGAATGAAGATGGAGTTAAAATGCCAGTTTCATTTGCTAACTCGATATCGAATATACAAGGACAATTAAGTCTCAATGCGAACTCAGTGGTTGACATTACTCCATTGGAAGCATTTGAAATGATCGAGGAATATTATGAGCGATTGAATTCACTCGTTTTGGTGAAACCTGGCAAGTTATTTGAAGTTCTGTACTTCTATTACTTATCACCAAAGAGTTTGTGTTTACAAAAACGTTTCCATAAGACTGCTCTTGTAATGTTATTGGAGATGATTGTATTAAAATACAAACAGTCTATCGTCCATCCAGGAGAGATGGTTGGTGTTATAGCAGGTCAAAGTATTGGTGAACCTACTACACAGATGACGCTCAATACGTTCCATTTAGCTGGAGTCGCAAGTAAATCCAATGTTACTCGCGGAGTTCCACGTATTGAGGAACTTTTACGTTTGACGAGCAATCCAAAAAATCCTTCTCTTACTATTCACTTGAAACATATTGATGAATGTGAACAAGAAAAGGCAACAAAATATGCTAATATGATTGAATTTACTAAATTATCAAATATTGTAAGTTCTATGCAGATATGCTTTGACCCGAACGAGCGAAGTACTATAGTAGAATCAGATAAGGTTTTGTTACACCAATTCTATGAATTTGAAGATATGGTAGATGAATGCAATGATGGAAACTCTACAGAAGATACTAGAACTCGTTCGAAATGGGTTATTCGTATGGAACTTGATGCTAGCGTATTATTAGATAAAAATATTACAATGGATGACGTGCATTATGCAATATCGAATAGCGCATATGGAGAAAACTTAACTTGTGTATTCTCAGATTATAATAGCGATAAACTTGTATTCCGAATTAGATTATTTGATATAAATAAGAAAAAGAAAATCATGGCAAATACATTGGATCAATCCGATGAGATATTTATTCTCAAGAACATGCAAGACGTATTATTGAATAGTATCGTTTTACGTGGAATTAACAATATAAGTAAAGTCGCACCGAGAAAGTTACAGAATATGGTTGCTCTTGAAGACAGTAAATATGTTCGCAAGGATGTTTGGGTTCTCGATACAACTGGTTCGAATTTATTGCATATACTCGGATTAGATTATATTGATGTGATTCGCACTTACAGTAATGATATTCGCGAGATACATGACGTTCTAGGAATTGAAGCAGCTAGACAAATGTTGTTCAATGAGATTTCGGAGGTTATGGAGTTCAGTGACGCGTATATTAACTATCATCACTTGAGTCTATTATGCGATAGGATGGCAATCAGTAAGAACATGGTTCCTATATTCCGTTCGGGATTATTAAATGATAATATTGGACCAATTGCGAAAGCGACATTTGAGGTGCATACAGAAGTCCTATTGGGTGCAGCCCGTCATGCGGAATTGGATCATATGCGTGGTGTATCAGCTAGTGTCATGTGCGGTCAATATGGTAAATATGGAACTGGTGCATTCAATGTGATATTGGATATGAAGGAAATGGTAAAACTATCAGCTGCTGTATCCAAACCTGAAAATAATATCGATAAAATGTTCGGTTTTAATAATGATGCTGGTGATGGATGCGAGTTGAATACAATCAAAATTCGTAATAATATTACGAATATAAAAAAATCGGACGCTGCGGTTTGCGATGACGATTATAATATGGGATTTATGTAAATATATATGACTTAGAATATTTAATGTTTATACAAAAAAAATAAGTGTTAATTCTTAATTTAATAAATGAAAAATAAATTAAGAAACTGATGTAAGAAAAAAAAACAAATAAACTTAGGATGGATGAAGTTTAATTTTTTTCATGAACTGATTACCGATAATTCAATTACATATTGGTGTAAAATAATCCGAATAAAAAACATATTTATTCTATATAACCGATTCAAGATTGGAATAAGATTGTATATATTTGGATGTATCTGGTTCGGCAATATCATAAGTAATATTTTTCATGTAATCATTGACGTTGAATATATTACTTTCATTTAAATAAACAGAATTTATGGATGAATCCAGTAACAAAATCTCGTCTGGATTGGTTTTATAATTGACATTACTTATATTCAAATAAATCTTAGGTTCCATAATGAAGGAACGAACACGCTTGAAACGAATCAATTCATCTGCAATTTTACCGAAATAAATTTGATTGTTTTTTCCATTTGGTATCAAATAACTATCTATAGGTAATTCTAATTTACATTTGTCAGTTTTACAATCAAACTCTGTAGGTGTATCTTTAAATTCAACTTCGTTATCGACCAATAAATGGATTTTATCTTCTACTTCTTTCAATTTATTATTGTATTTCAAATCATTATCAAGTAGTATTTTATTAAGATCGAATTTAATTTTACGTTTATCATATAATCCGAGTAATATTCGGACGATACTTCGAAATTGGGTGTAATAATAACTCTCTTTATGAATTTTATTAATTGTAGATATTCGCTCGGGGTCAGGTGGTCGGTTTGTACTAACTTTTATATCAGCATCTACATAATCACTACCGCGTATATCCATTATATTCAACCCAAATTGTGCGTCAATTATTTTACTCGCGTCTTTTGAAATTGGTTTATCTAATTTAATATATTGATTAGTTCGTGTTAATAATCCAATTACTTGATTTATATTGATTACTTTTCGGCTAGGAATACAGTCTATTTGTCGTTGCGTTTTAGCAAATACAATACCAAGTAAGCGTATAGTGGTTTCATAATTTGTCCAATTGTCACTGTCATTCTGGAATGTAATACTTAGTGAAGGGATAAAACTCGATTGAAAACAAGGCACAAATATAGATTCTGTATCAATTTCCACTGAAAATCCGATTGTTTTAAAATGATAGTTTACAACTTGGTCGCGAATTATAAAATTGCCTACATTGCGTAGTAAACTCAATGTTTTACTAGCACTCAGTGCCCTTGTATATGTGTATATAGGGTTACCATCTACATCCTTTAATTTAAGACTGTTTTTTGGTTTGCATTGGTCGGTTGTTATTTTCTGAATCCTCATTAAAATACGATTCATTTCAATGCCTTCATATAACCCTAGCGGATTAAACCATTTTTTAGGATTAATTGTACCGTTATTATCTTCATACACATAAATCGGCTCATAAAAATCATCTTGTTTCAGTAAAATAAATGTCTTCGATTTCATAATATCATAAGAAACTGAATACATATTTGTTGGACATACCAATTCAATATGTTCTGTATCCTTTGTAATTTCTAAAATTATCATGTTGATTCTTATATTCGATGAAACTTCAGATTTTGATATTGGAAATAATCTTTTATTTGGTTTTGTCATTATATCCCATAAATACGTATGATCAATGTGGGATTCAGGGTCGAGTAAATATCGTTGGAAGTTTTCATAAGCACCTACAATCGAATTTCTCATTTCTACTTCTAATTCATTTTCTATATTGATCGATTTATAGAATGACGAATTTGTATATTTCGATGGGTCGGGTATTTCATATGTATCTGGTCTGAATATACTAGATAACGAATTATTATTATACGAAATAAAATCCTCTAGCGTAACCGATGCTACTATGATTTTTCGCATTTCTGGGATAGTAGGAACTTGTGAAATATTATTAAAATGTGCATATATGTCAGCAAAGCACCCAATAATAGATTGATCCACTGATTGTTCTACTCCATACCTAAGAAGACATGGATGATTGCGTTTAATTGTGTTTGACTCAACACAGTCGTTGTTATCGATCCCGAAGAAATCCTGTACAGGTTTTGGTAAAAACCCCCATCGTTTTTTTTGAATTGGGAATTTATATTCTTCGGTTATATATGTGTCTGTATCAACCGATTTCACATTATTGTCTTGTTCAGATGGTAAGACAGTATCTTCAATTACTTGGTCGCGCTTGAAACAACACGGGAAATTAAATTTGGATTTCGAATTCTTAATAAATCCAGGGTAATGAGGTATATATTTCCCATCAACAAAATGTTCCTGTGGATGGGCGAATTCGTATATATATGCACCCTTTGGAACGGTTTCGGCTTTATATGGTATCATTATTTGTGGACCTTCGTTTTCAATTAATTGTTTCACCTCATCTTCCATGATACTGCGATTTGTTTTTAAAGACCAATATCTTGGACAAATATACCAAAAATTCTTATCTGGATCAGTGCTATAAGATATTGCGCCTAAATATGACCCTCTCATAGGTTCAAGATGTTCCCATATTTGCTGTATAATAAATTCACGTTTGACTGCTATTGCATTCTTCACATACACCTCTATTTTATCTGATGGTTTTGTTTTATTGAGTTCGATTAGAAAAACATCTGCGTCATCTGGTAGTTTTTTATCCTTCAGTTGCTTAATATATTCTTTCTCGTTTTTCCTATTAAATTTAAGTGTATTATCCGTTTCTATTAGTTTTTTTGTAAAAATTCCAAATTGTTTTTTGTCCATTGGTGTGTTTTTGTTATTCCATAATGCAGTTATATATGGACGGAGATCTTCTGGACCAGTAATAGAAGCTTCTTTCAACAATTCACTCCAATCTGTGAATTTACCTTTTGCTTTATCTGCATCCTCGATACGTTTTTTTTCAGTTTCGTTTAACATGACTGGATGACGATTTACTTCGCCTCTACATGTGCGTGAGAATTGATTTGATTTTTTATCGCCACTCAGTTTAATCAATTCGGGGTCCCGGTCTTCGATTCGTTTCTGAAATAAGGTTGGATTTTTCAATTTCATGCCGTAAGGATTTATATCATCATCGTCTTCATTTGCACCACCTTCCATATCAAACTCAATCCCAAACATTTCATCGTCGTCTTCATTATATTCTGGTTCCTGTTTAGATTCTTCGGCAATTGTTTTCATAAAGAATTCTGGATCTAATTCTATGGCTTGTGTAGGAGGCTGTCGTTCAACAACTTCTATCATTTTTGGTTCTATTGTGTTGAAATTGATTTCGCGCTTACAAGTATCTTGAATATCTTTTAATGATACTCCTGATGTCTTTGGCAATTGGTAAATTCGTATTATACTATCTATGTATGTCTTTATAATATCTACGTAATTAAATGATGTAATATTATTCACACTAATATGAAGTATTTTATCCGTCGGCGAAATACGTAAATTTACAGGAAATCCAGTATTTTCATTTATATCTACTGTATGTTTTGTGAAAAAGCTAATCACGTGGTTTCTGGCGACTTCTTCGGTAAATTTAAATTCTTTTATTAATGCAAGTATAATATCGTATACTTCTGCATGTGTATTTTTTTCGATATTTATGAACTCATCAATTTGATTCATTTCTTGGAAATTATCAACACGTTTGAATTGTAATTTCGCACCAGTTGGTGAATTCACATCCAATGACTCAATTACAAATAAACTGGTCAAGCAACTACGATACGCATTTAAATTAAAGTCAGATGGTTTTTTTATAGGAATACTAGATATATATTCAATATTATAAACTTCAATGTTGAAATTGTTGAATTGTTTAATGCTATATCCTATCGGCTGAATGTACTTATTAATATCAGATATAACCGGTTCCATTCCGTCTAGTAACAATGAATTTAATTCGTTTTGTGATATAGGTTGACTCAAATTCGAATGAACTCTCAAACTACCATCCTTTTGAAAATCAATATATAATTTTACATCCATTGTTTTAAATTGGAAGTTTGTATACAATGATATTTCTCCAGATTTTCCAGTTTCTTTACTCAATTTGCGAATTGTTACCGCATCTAGAAAGGGTTTGCGACGACCGTTTGAATATATGTCTCTGCTATATAAACGATACATATTTTCTCTGCGAAATCCAGGATTATACTTTATAAACGGAATTTTCATTGTTGCATGTATATTTTTGAAAATAGAATCCAATGGCAATAGGTTTACAAATTCGGTTTTTAATCCTATATCAAATTTGATAATACCCGCATTTGTATAAGGTAGAAATTCATTATCTTTTTTTATTTTATAGAACATATCTACTGTATCATGCAAACGTATAACATCTACAGAAATGTTTTGTTTGGTTTCAGATATAAGTTCTTGAGAACGTCCAATTAAATCCGATAGTCCGTTTATTCCATTCGCAGATAAAGACGGATAATAGGAATCGATAATATATTTTGGAATCACGTCGGATCGACCAAGGACATCTTTGGCAAGGCATACATATATTATATTATCTTTTAATTGTCCACCAGTATGTAATAGAACGGATGTATCAGATGAATATAATTGAGTGTCTTCTTTTACAAATGCAGTTGTAGATTGGAATGGGTTTACAGAGAACAAGTGATTTATTGAATTAGTGAATTTACGACCTAGTGCATATTTTCTAGTTTGAATTTTTGAAAATAATTCGCGTATATTTTCGAATGTATATAGTCCATCTGTAAAATCAATCGGTTCTGTCGTATAATTATTATAAAAATGTTTCAGTTTATCTCCCGATAACTCTTCGTCATCACCGATTAATCCATTGTATATATCCAATAAATTCGTATCGGATATTGGTTCTATCATGAAATATGCGAATAAATATAATTCATTATATGATACTCTGTCTAATCCTAGTTTCAGTAGGATTTTATTTTTTATAGTTTGAATCGTATCATCCAAATGTATTAGTTTGTCGCTAAATATGATCGTTTCACCAATCGTATTATCTGGATTTAATATACATACTTTAAAATTATCTGTCATTTTTATACTGAATATTATTATATTACATCTATATTAAAAATATCATACAACATTTTTGTGTCATATCGTAGGAAAATTGATTGTTATTTTGAAATATATTTACCAATAGTATATCAAAATAACAATCAATACAAAATGCCATCCTTTTATAATACTATGCCAAATTACGAACTAGTTGGCAGAGACTGCACGGTCAGCACATTCGGGGAATATATAGTTGTGAATACACTTGAATATGGATTCACTTACATTGTATCTTACAACGAAATTACACGAGAATATAAAATCGTTAGCAGCACAAATCGTAACTTAATCCCAAAACAATAAAAAATAATAAGTTAAAGATATAAACATGTCTATATCTATAGATAGATAACATGTTATACGATAACTTGGACGAATCAATAAAAATAAATAACCGATATTTGGGTAGTATACGAAGTGATAAATTGATCGCGTACAATCCACAAATTCCTCACATACAGCGTCTATGTGATGAATCAAAAGTAAATGATATAGTTCTATATCAATCTAATATATTGAAACAGAATGGAGTCTGTAATTTTTTAGGTGTAATAAACATCCATTTTTGTAAGGAAACAAGAGAACATTACATAATAGATGGACAACATCGATTTGAAGCAGTCAGGCGGATTTGTCATGAAGTGTGTAATTTCCAAGTTGCGGTTGAAATCGTAGTTGTTGATACATTAGAAGATGTAAAAGAAAACTATAAAATTTTGAATAAAAATACAACATTGCCAGATTTTCCAGATACGATTGACAAAGAAATTCCTGAAAAAACTGCATTATATTTCAAAGAACGATATCCTACAATTTGGTCCAAAAGTTCACGCGCTAGACGACCTCATATTTTTTTTGATTTTTTCCAAGAAGCATTGGGTGTTCTAACAGAATATCTCGAAATTACTACATCAATCGAATTACAAAGAATAGTTGAAGATTATAATTTGAAATTGAGTAAATGGAATCCCGAACAATATCCAGATTCAAAAACGACTAACTTGAATATATTGAATAAATGCAAAGACACTGGTATGTATCTGGGTTTATTCAGTCACGTATCCGATGAATATAGATACGAGTGGGTGAAAGCAATTATACAACTGGAAAAGGGTATCGTGATACGAAAACATAAGAGTGTAGTATCTAAGAAGGCGACAATACCAAAGAAAATCAGAGAGGATGCGTGGAACACTCATGTTGGTAAGGATAAGAATAGCGTTTTTTGTGTTTGTTGTAGGACATCAGTAATAGACGTGTTCAATTTCCACGCAGGTCACGTAAAATCAGAAGCAAGTGGTGGCGCAGTTACTGTAGAAAATATTCGTCCTGTATGTAGTAGCTGCAATCTATCAATGGGAATACAAAATATGCACGAATATGTTACAAATCATTATCCCGAAAATTTAATAAAATTTAATTCTATTCTATACGAAGAACCGAAAACGAGTAAAAAAAAGTGGAATCTTAATATATTCTCGTAAAAAATCATTTTGATTATTGTGCATCGTAATAAGGATTGTCTGTGAGTTTCATGGAGCAATATTCAGCTGGAGTTTTTTTATAGTCTTTCGGTTCGTGTATACCTGCGTCTTTCGCATTTTGTAGCATGAATTTGAAATTATCCCAAAATTCACTTTTATGTCCTATAGATTTGGTCATTATATGAGATAGTTCATGTATAGCTACAAACATTAGGGTATGCTGATCAATTAAATTTGACGAATCGTTTTTTTTCGTATTCAAACAAAATGCAAGTTTTTCACCCTTATTCTCGCTATATGCAGTATATTGACTGGTTGGTAAGGTTTCCATAATTTTTTGAGGATTATATCCTTTCACTAATCGTTTTACACGCTCGTCGTCTGGATGTTTTTTACTCATATATACAACCAGATTTTTACACTGTTTCGCGGTATTAGCTAGAAGGTCAGCGGCTGCTTTTATATCACTCCTTTCACGCACGCAATATTTATTACCATCAACCGAAGAAATAATGCACTTCAATTGAAAACTATCACTATCGAAATATATATAGAAACATATACCAATTATAAACAATATTAATATATATCCTAAAACGTCTAAAAAATTCATATGATTATTGTATACAATATTCATATAAAAAAACGCTTTGCCATAAAAATATAATTATTGTCGATATATCTATGAATAATTACGTAAAAATGTATACTGTTTACGAGTATAAAAACCATTTTATGCAACTTATATTTGTTCGCATAAAACTTTGATTTCGGATAACTTAGGTGGGTTTCCTCCAGATAAACAAACGCTCATATTACGACGATGTAAATATTTACGCGCGACTTCATTGATTTCATGTATTGTTATATTTTTGTATTTTTTGTCGTATAGTTCATTGTAGGGGCAAATAATCCTATCTGGATATAATAATCCAGATACACCATTGTGTATGCAGTTAGAATCATTATCATCTAAATTGGTTTTAATTATACCCTCCAAATTCTGTTTTGCTAATTTTACTTCGTTTTCAGTTACTCCATTTTTCACTATATCTTGTATCATATCAATAATTAAAGGGAATACGCCTTTTTTACCTTTACCATTTCGCATCATTTTTTTACTATCAGATTCTGTATAGAATGTTAGATCTCCATAATCTATATATATTGATACATTTGCGCTAGAATTATATGTCATGCCATTTTGTTCTCTTAGTGTAATAAATAATCTACTACCCATTGTCCCTCCGATAATCGTTTTCAATATTGTTAATTTGTAATAGTCTATTTCGTCTACGCGAAACCCAATAGCTAAGTGTGTTGTCTTATCTGTTTTTTTTTCAATTATCTTATACAATGTGTCAGTTTGATTCGGTAAATGTTGATTTACTTTTGAATAGCATAATACGCGGTTTTTAGTTTTTACAAATAATGATGATGTAACAATATGTTTGATATGATCAAATGGTAAATTTGATACAACACTTAAAATCATTTGGTTCGGTTGATATCGTGATTTATAAATATCACGAATTTTAGAACATGCAAGTTTCTTTGTATGATATGACATAGTGTCGATCGGTAATTCGTATATGCTGTCTTTATACAACAGTTTATCCAATTCTTCGAATAATATTGAATCGGATTGATTACTATATTTTAAATTTTCTTCTATTACAACGTCTTCTTCTTTTATACATTCTTTTTCATCGAAGATCGAATTTAGCATCATATCGGATACCAAATTCACCATATTTTCTAGATAGTTACTATCACATTTAACAATATAACATGTAAATAATTTATTTGTCATTGCATTCATATACGCACCGATCTTATTAAACGTCTGGGTAAGTTGTAAAGAATCTTCAATAGATGATGTTCCTTTAAAACACATATGCTCGATAAAATGCGCCGAACCTTTCGCATCTTTTGGTTCATCGACTGAACCAAAATTACAAAATGTCCGTGTAAATGTAACTGGTATATTTCCCAGTGATTTTTCATAAATCAATTTGAATCCATTTGGAAATGTATATGTTCTCACACCCATCTATTAAATATATATATATTGTAATATAGATAACAAACTGGTTTTACGTATAAACTCTCATACTTGATCGGACTTAATTTACAAATATTAATTTTAATATATGTAAATTATCTACTACACTCTCCAATATTCAAAGGAACTCTACCGTAATCAGGTTCTATTGTACTCTTATTCCATGGTCCAGTGTCAACTGCAGGTATTATCGGGTCAGAACGCTCTTGAAGGTTGGCATTACGAAGACTTTGACCAACAGTGTCTAAACCAATATGGATTCCAGATTGGAGAAGATCTGGCATGTTAATATTGGAACCATTCAGATTATTTAATGAAGTCCATTGGTTGTTAGCATCCTTTGGTAAGAGATCGATTGGATTGGCAGTAGGTGAAAGTGTGTAACTATCTGCAGAATCTATAGGAGATGGGAGAACCTCTTCATCAGTAGATTCAGAAGTTGTAGAACCATCCTCAATTCCTTCAAAACCCATAACCTTACTATTAGAGTAATACAAGAGCGCAACGCATAATAAAATTACTATAACAAAAAATATAATTCGGTTAGGTTCAAACCATTTGGAAAGTCCTTTCTTTAACTGTTGTAAAAAAGTCGACATCTTGTTTATATAAACGGTTGATAAAATTATTTTCGTTAAATGAATTTTATTTGCTAAATTAATTTTCATATATGTCTAAGTCTTCGTCTAAATCACTATCATCGCTTAAATCAGTCAACATATAAGTATTTTTTATATGCTTTGCATCTAAATAACTTCGTAATGCTAATTCTTTTGCAACTCGAGCTTTCTTTAGAGCTTCCTTATACATTTTATAATACATATCATCGCGTTTTTTGAGACATATTTTATCGTGTGTTTCGATGGAATCTATTTCTAATTCTATTTCTTCTAAACCATCCGATAATTTCACATTTACTTCTAAAACTGGTTCGGGTTCTAAAACTGGTTCGGGTTCTAAAACTGGTTCAGGTTCTAAAACTGGTTCGGGTATTTTATATTCGTTTTCTTTTTCTGGCTGTTGTATATTTATTGTAGCCATCTTTCGTTCTTCTAAATGTTTAGAAGGTTTTAACAGTATACACTTATCAAATATGTCTACTGGTTTCAATAGTAACAGTTGCTTTATTTCTAAGTCTATCTGAAACATACGAGGAGAACATCGAATTCCTTGTATTTCAAGTATAGTTGCTACATTCTCATTTTCTTTTAAAGTATCTCCATCTATAATGTTCTCATTTTCATCATAAATTTTTAATGTATTTTTACCTAGAACACTAGGTACATTCACACGCGCAATGTAAAACTTACCCGATTTAAATATCTTCAATGGCGAAGCAAACGAGTTCTCTATGTCGTGTTCTTCTAACTCAGTCTCAAACCATTTAGCGCGATTCTTAAAAATTATTTTTCTACTATGAATTTCTAAATTCTCCATCCATCTAATGAAATTTTCATTCTCGTTAGTAAACATTAAATCACAATACGATCGTTTACCAGCTTTTATTATACCCTGTTTTAACTTGCAATTCGGCGGTTGAATGTAAAGTGGTCGTTCATTTAGCAAATATTTTATAAAGTGATTACCGCCAGTAATGACAACTGGAGTCGTCAAAACTAATTCATCAAATGAAAAATTGTCATTTGGTTCTACAATTCCGCTCATTATGATATACAATGAAATAATAAATATTATGTATAAACGCGTATATAATATTTATTATTTTTCTATTACTGTTTTAATACAATGCGCAACGTAGTTGCTGATTTCTTCAAGAATGAAGACATAAAACGTGATATAAAAGATACTATTAAACCAGTTGTAAAATTCATATATGATGAAATTTATATTTATATATGGTTCATTTGTCTATATAATGTATTTTTTATCATGGTTGTTTTAGCAATATTATATCTAATTATACAATTGCCTCAAAAAATAAAAAATAATACGCCTATTTTTTTATAATCTACAACTAATATATATCAAATGGAAATTTATGGTAGTCAAAAACGAGGAGGTTCACACTCACTTTCACCTAGCGAATTAAACGGTGGTTCGGGAGCTGCTGACTGGGCTATTGCCAGGTATGGAAATACTGATAGTCAAACGTCAATACCTGGATCTAATGTTATTCAAATTACACCACCATCGGATAATGTCCTTACTGGCGGTAGAAGAAGAAGGTCCATGAATCGAAGTAAGAGAAACAAGAATATGAAGAGAGGTGGAGGAAATCATATGGATGGAGGTAGAGAACATATGGGAAGAGTAGAAATGGATGGAGGTAGAGATCATATGAAGAGAAATGATATGGGTAGAAATGATATGGGTAGAAATGATATGGGGAGAAATGATATGGGGAGAGCATATGATATGGATGGAGGTAGAGATCATATGAAGAGAAATGATATGGGGAGAAATGATATGGGTAGAAATGATATGGGGAGAGCATATGATATGGATGGAGGTAGAGATCATATGAAGAGAAATGATATGGGGAGAGCATATGATATGGATGGAGGTAGAGATCATATGAAGAGAAATGATATGGGGAGAAATGATATGGGTAGAAATGATATGGGGAGAGCATATGATATGGATGGAGGTAGAGATCATATGAAGAGAGGTGGAGGAGATATGAGCGAAGGAAATATGGGTATGGACGGAAGAGTAGATATGAGCGAAAACATGGAAACAGAAGATACGGGTATGGGAGGAGGTACTGGATGTAACGCTATAAATGGAGGAGATATGAGCGAAGGAAATATGGGTATGGACGGAAGAGGAGATATGAGCGAAAACATGGAAACAGAAGATACGGGTATGGGAGGAGGTACTGGATGTAACGCTATAAATGGAGGTAGAAAGTCAGGTGGACGCGGAGTTTTCACTAACGTAGCTGTTCCTGCTCTTCTATTATATGCTAACAATACATTCAGACGTAGAAAGACTATGACTAAGTCGCGAAAGAGTAAAAAAAACAAATCCACCAAGACAAAAAAGTCTCGTCGTGGAAAAAGATAAAATAATATATTTATTATTGTAAATGGATAATAATAAATCAAAAACAGATTTTGTTAACAACATACAAAAATGGGTTGCGACTGACACTCAATTGAAATCAGCAAATGAGAAGATCAGACAAATAAGGGATTCAAAAAATCAACTTACAATTCAGATATGTAATTTTGTGGATACGCATAATATACGCAGTACTAAGCTTGATATAAGTGATGGCAATCTCAAAGTGTATGATCGTAAAGAATATGCACCACTAACGTTCGGATATATTGAAGAGTCATTGCATAAGATCATACCGAATAAGGAGCACGTGGAATATATCGTAAAATATCTCAAGGATAATCGTGAAGTAACTACAACGTCTGATATACGCAGAAATACCACAAAATAAATATACAAATATTGTATATGATATACGAAGACGCATTTTTAGACAAAGTTCAATTTGGAACTACAATATTTCCAGATTTTCACGGAGGCGGAGGCGATATGAAAGAATGTGTCGCTGGATATCCTGCATTGAAACATCTCTCCGTCCCACTTGGTTTAGTAATGAGAAAATTATCGCCATCAAATATTATAAATTCGGATTTTATCACGGACGTGATGGAATCAGATAAATATGACACACTCTATGAAAAAACATTGGATACTCATAAAGGACGGAACACGAGACGACCAACAAAACAAGTCACCAATAGACGCAAAACTAAACGCCGTTCTGTTTTATTCCTATAACACCGCATGCAACTCGTGCGCCAGCGTTACCTGTTACTAGCGATTCATCATCTCCTCCTAGTCCTAAATCATCTTCATCTTCATGGAGTATAACCATACGTCCGATAATGCACGCACGATGTGTAAATTTCAATGATAGGATACTTGCAATTATAGTCCCTTTGCATTTACCACCTTTAGAAATTATATTGCCTAAGTCTCCTGCATGTCGTTCCTGTGAATCTATATCTCCATGTTTTTTATTATATGGGTTGAAATGCGCGCATGCGCTTTTACAGCCGTCTGTTAAGTCGCCACATTCGTGTATATGAAATCCATGTTTTCCGTCAGAAAGTCCATTTATATCATATGTTATTTTCAATCCATTTGCAGTTTCTATAAAGACAATTGTACCATTCACAGCATTATCTTTTGATACCAAGACGGATACAGCTTGTATACCTCCACCTTTACATCCGATATACGGAGAACAAGACGACCTCATAGTAAATCCTCTTGGATTTTTACATTGTTTCCTAGTAAATTTCCGTGGTAATTTAAATTTTTTCCCATCTGTTATTCTAAGACATGTATTTGCCGTCGTATTTGCATTACAACATGACATATTATATAATATATACTCATATATTATATATGAATCAATTACAAAAACGATTTCTTTTATTCTTGATTTGTTGTATAGGTTCCCGCTTACTAATTACTTATATAGCAAAAAATATAAATATTGTATATCTTCCTATACTAGGTTATATAGCCTTGTTACCGGCTATAGGATTCACATATATATATATAACTGATTCGAGAAAAACAGGTGCTGAGGTTTTTGGTGGTGATATATGGTGGAATTATTTGAGACCAATACATGCGATTTTTTACGGTTTGTTCGCGTATTATGCAATCAATAAAAATAAGGATTCGTGGATGTATCTATTATTGGATGTATCATTTGGAGTGATTATGTTTTTACTGCATCATTATTCAGTTGGTAGTTTTTCTAAATTAGGCGTTTTATAGAGAGACCATTTTTCTTTATTGAATGAACTGATAGTAGCGTCTTCCCACTCTTTCGTTAGGGTCCCATCTTTTATTGCTGGAGTGAGTTGATTTTTTTTAGCATTCATACGAAAAAGGTCGGCTTCTGATGCAATTGGTTTTTTTCCGAAACAGTTTACCCCAAATTTAATATATGGATTACCCATATACCCACCATTCACTCCAGGTCTGCCACAATCATTTGCATGCTTTTTGTTTCTTTGGAGAACCGACCAAGTATCTTTTTGAGTAGGGAAAAATGCCATTTGTCCCTCAGACCATCCGTAGTTACACCACTCGGCACCATTATTATATGCATTTTCAATCTCGTCATAATTCGCCAATCTCGCTCCGTATGAACCGCATACACTTTTCGCGTCGTCAAAAGTATATAAATTGTTAGATATATTGAATACTTCATCCGATACATCGTCAGTTTCCACAACTGTTTCTGGTTCGTTATTAGATGATGAAAATATAATATCTAACAAAGATATCTGGAGAACATACTTAAAAAAATTAAATATCAAGATTACTGACAAATAAATCCAACTAACACTGGATAAGAAAGCAAGTGAGAATGGCGCACTATTTGACATGGTGAGTAATTTATATGCATACATGACACCAGTTAATACAATTGCAAATATACCAAAATAAATAGTAGTATTTAAGTCTTCTAATTCACGCTTTAAATAATCTTCTAATGTTTGATCTTTGTTTTCATAGTAAACATACAATGAATAATATGCCAGAGTACCAAAAACTAATATATCTACGATTTGTTCTGATAATGCTTGTGCAGATGCCAATTTATCCTTAAAGAATATAGCTAAAATAACCAATATGAAAAAATAAACTGCTAAAAACCAAATGACGGTAATAGTATTTTGACTATTAAAAATTCCTTTTAAATCAACTTCAATAGTATTATCTGGTTTTGTATCGCTCATGATATATTATAGTTATTTATTTTTTTTGCGATAAAATAGGCAGTAAGCCATTGGAGTTACTATCGATTCGGGGTTCGTAATAATTCTTACGTTAGTATCATTATAGTGTATCCATTCGTTCGCATAATTACGAACGAACGCAGTGTAATGTCCACCATGTACTCCACCAATATGATTGCATATCGCATATAAATCGTATTTATAAGAACTTGGATTATATCCAGACACATACTTTGATAGATCTAAATCTGTAAGCGGAAAGGATATTAAATCATTATTTTTCATCGAACCATCTGACGTGAAACGTTTAAGTGTAATTATGAGAACACTAGGAAAATTCCAAAACGATATATTCTTTTTTATATCCTCTTTCCGTCCACTTTTTTCATTAAACCATGCGTTCTCTCTAGATAGAATTTCAGGTTTGGTAAATGCGTCAAAACAATCATATATCGTAACTGATGATTTGGTAGGAACAGGGAGATTCATAACAAAATAACTTTCTGGTTTAATTGAATGCACTATAGTACCATCAATTGATGAAATCTGAGATACATGAATACCATAGAAGAGCCCCATAATTTCAGAGTAATCTTTAGCATATTCGCTTTGAATCATTTTATAACATTCTAGTGCTAATTTATCTATAGGGTTCTCCATATTACCTTGAATATTCATATTTACCTTACGGGATATTGCTTCGTGTATGGATTCGATAATAAACAACAGAAATTCGGGCATATCATTTTGGCTCCACCCTGTAAATAGGTCTTTTCCTTTTTTACGTGCGATTCTTTGTACATTTGATACAAACTGTCTTGGTGATACAATTGCATCCTTTCTCCACATTATATTTCGTAAATCATTCCATTCGCTTAATATGACATACTTGTCACCCTCGCCTATATGTGCTTTATCCAATATATCGTTCAATTCATAGGTGTGATTTAATGCCTGTAAACACGAGTTTAAAAAACAAGTATTTCCAAGATTTGCTAATCCTGAATAACACTTTGTTTTTCTTAATTCCATTTTATAATGTATGATAATATAAGGACTAAAAACTTTATATTATTAACATAATACATTTAATGGATCGAATATAATCTAGCGAAAGAAGTTAGTGATCGGTTGCATATTATTTTTATCATTCGATATCTGGTTTAATACTTTATCAAACAATAGTGTTTTTACTTTTACGGAACAATATTTTTCTTTTTTCTTCATGAATAACTCGTAGTCTTTCTTACATTCCTTTTCCATAGCTTCAATATCCTTTTTGTAT
>Ga0335398_10002946_pt1 | contig 25754 bp, 24 predicted proteins | sample BON03_FD_205742 | JGI IMG/M metagenome (GOLD analysis project Ga0335398, IMG submission 205742) | Freshwater microbial communities from Lake Bonney liftoff mats and glacier meltwater in Antarctica - BON-03 (spades assembly) (version 2) | ecosystem: Environmental > Aquatic > Freshwater > Ice >... | reverse complement strand
GCTCCAAAGCAAGCACGGGGCGCTGCCCCGCACCCCGCCAGGGGCCGAGCCCCTGGACCTCATATCATTGAAATAGATGGGTTTCCAAAGGCCCTCGGCCTTTGGCGGGTCCAGGGCAGAGCCCTGGCCTTGCCTTTCTTGGATCGGTCATCATCAACGGCGGTTGGTATGAGGCTTGGCGCGGCCCGTCAGGCGGCCCAGCTCGACCTTCCCTGGATCGCCCAGCGCCCGTCCTTCAGCGTGACGATATACAGCGAGCGGTAGCTACCGATTGCCGAACCGTCGGCGCGGTAGCGGGTGAACTGCACCCGGAAATGCACCTTCTCCGCGCCGGCATCCACCACCTCCACATAGTCCCACGCGGTGCGCGCCCAGCCTTCGGACTGGCCCTGGCGGCCCCACACGGCGCTGCGGAAATCGGCCGGCGTGGCCATCACGGTGACGGTGTTGCTGTGGAAGCGCACATGCGGGAAGTGGAACCAGCGCGTGCGCAGCGCTTCGGCATCCTCGGCGTTGAAGGCGGCCATGAACCCGTCCATCGCGGCATAGGCGGCGCTGATCGCCGGGCCGTATTCGCCCTGGCCGGGCCAGATATACAGCACGTCGGGCTCGCGTTCGGCATTGCCGGCGCCGCGGCTGATGGTGAAGTCGTGATGCTCGTAGAAGGCGCGGGCGCGGGTGTTCACCTGGAAGCACCAGAGTTGCAGCCCGGTGGGGCGCCGTGCCTTGGCGTGGGCAATCAGCGCCGTGCCGATGCCCTGGCGCCAGTGGCCCGGGCGCAGGTAGAGATGGTTCAGCCAATTGTCGTGCAGGGCGAGGAAGCCGAGCACGTTCCCGTCCTCCTCGGCCACCCACACCTCCTCGCCCGGCAGCAGGATGTCGGCGACCCAGGCGCGGTCCTCCTCGGCCGTGTGCGGCCAGCGAATCGCCGGCATGGCCGCGTGGCGGGCGGCGGTGCTGATCGCCGCGATCGCGTCGGCATCGGCCGAGGCGGCGCGGCGTATCAGCATGGCGCGGCCTACTTCTTCTCCACGCCCCAGAACACCGGAATGATGGTCTGGCGCAGGCCCACCACGTTGCTGCGATAGGCGGCCAGGGTGCGGAACTGGCCCGCGTTGATGTAGGGCAGCACGTCGTAGGCGCGGGTATGCACGGCATCGAGCAGGCCGCGGCGCTTCGCTGGGTCGCCTTCCTCCCACCACGACCGGCGCAGGTCTTCCAGCTTCTGGTCGCACGGCCAGCCGGCCAGGCCGCCCTGGCAGGGGCTGGCGAGGTACAGGTTGGTCAGTGGGCTGCCGCCGTCCAGCACGTTGGCGACGGTGACGAAGATGTTCCAGCCGCCCTGGTCCACCGGGTCCTTCTTGTTGCGGCGCTGGGTCAGCGTGGCCCAGTCCATGGTCGCCACGTCCATGTTCAGGCCGGCCTTGCGGAAGCCCTCCGCCATGGTCAGCGTGACGGCGTGGTTGATCGGGCTGTCGGCGGCGTCGAGGAACACCACCTTGCGGCCGTCATAGCCGGCTTCCTTCAGCAGCGCCTGGGCCTTGGCCACGTCGGCGGTGCGCAGGCCCTGGGCGCCGGCGGCACTCTCCAGCGGCGAGCCGCACAGGAAGTAGGCCGGGCAATATGGCACCTGCTCGCTGGGGCGGATGCCGGCGGCGTCGAGGTTCTCCTTCTGGTTCACCAGGTAGAGCAGCGCCTGGCGGGCCTTGGGGTTGTCGAACGGCGGCTGGGTGTGGTTCAGGCGCAGCCACACCATCGAGCCGACCGGGTTCAGCGCCAGGGTGCGGATGTTGGCATGACGCTCCAGCACCGGCAGCAGGTCGGGGCTGGGCTGCTCGATCAGGTCGATCTCGCCGGCCTGCAGCGCGGCCGCCGCGGTGGCGGCGTCGGGCATGGAGCGCCATTCGATGCGGTCCAGCTTGGCCACCTTGCCGCCCGCCAGCCCGTCGGCGGGTTCGGGGCGCGGCTTGTAGGCGGGGTTGCGCAGGTAGATGGCGCGGTCGCCGGCGCGCCACTGGTCCTTCTGGAAGATGAACGGGCCGGAGCCGGTGGGGTCGGTGAAGGCGGTGTTGGCCGGCGTGCTGGCGATGCGCTCGGGCATCACGAACAACGCGCTCGCGGTCGGCCGGGCCAGCGCCTCGGTGACCAGGGCGAAGGGGCGGCTGAGCTTGATGGTGAAGGTCTTGTCGCCGGTCGCCTCCATGCTGGCGGTGGCGGCGGCCAGTGCCTTGCCCACCACGTCGCGTTGCGCCCAGCGCTTCACCGAGGCCACCGCATCGGCGGCGCGCACCGGGGTGCCGTCGTGGAACGCCAGCCCGTCGCGCAGGGTGAACGAATAGCTCATCCCGTCGGATGACACCGACCAGTCGCCGACCATCTGCGGCTTCGCCTCGCCCTTGCTGTCCAGCGCGAACAGCTGGTCGTAGTTCATGAAGCCGTGGTTGCGCACGAAGGCGGCGGTGGAGACCACCGGGTCGAGGCTGGCGAGGTCGTTGACCAGAACGATGCGCAGGGTGGATTGCGCCGATGCGGGGGCAGGGGCCGCGGCGGCGGCGATCAGGCCGGCCAGCGCCAACGGGCGGGCGTAGCGGAACAGGCGGCGCATCATGGGGTTCTCCGGATGGTCGGTGGCGGGTTCAGGCGGCGGGTTCAAGTGGCGGGGTCCAGGCCAGGCTACTCGGGTCCGGAATTGGCGGCCAAGGCGATAGGGGTTGGCGCCACGGCCGCGGCGATCGAAGCAGGCGCGGCCGAAGCAGGCGCGGCAATGGCGGCCACCTCGCGCGATCCGCGCAACAGCTGCGGCACCACGACCAGCCCCAGCAGCGTCACGCCGATGAGGTCGGTTACCAGCCCCGGATTGATCAGCACCAGGGCCGCGGCCACCAGCAGCACGCGCTCGACCATGGTGGCCTCGCGCAGCAGGTAGCCGTGCAGGCCACCGGCCAGGCAGATGACGCCGATGGTGGCCGAGATCGCCGCCAGCACCGACTCCTCCCACGGCGCCATCAGCATCAGCGCCGGCGAGAACACGCACAGGAACGGCACGATATAGCCGGTCGCGGCCAGCTTCACGGCGGCCAGGCTGGTGTCCCAAAGGCTGCCGCCCGAAATGCCCTTGGCGGCGAACACCGCCAGCGCCACCGGCGGCGTGATCACCGACAGGCACGAATAGTAGAACACGAACACATGCGCCGCCTCGATCGACACGCCGAGCTTCACCAGCGCCGGCACCAGCAACGCCACCTGGATGATGTAGGCCGGCGTGGTCGGCAGCCCCATCCCCAGGATGATGCCGGCCACCGCCGTCAGCAACAGCGCCAGCACCAGCGTGTCCTGCGACAGCGTCACGATCACCCCGGTGAACTCGATGGCCAGGCCCGAGAGCAGCACCACGCCGATGACGATGCCGGCGGTGGCGCAGGCCGTTGCGATGGTCAGGCAGTCCCGCGCCGCGGCCACCAGCGCCTCCAGCATCACCTGCGGGCGCACCATGTCGCGCGTAGTGCTGCGCATGGCGGCCACGGGGAATACGGAGAATATCCCGCACAGAGCGGCGAAGGGGGCGGAGTAGCCGAGGAACAGTACCGCGGTGATGATCACCAGCGGGATGAACTGGTGCCCGCGCTCCTTCAGCACGGTCCAGGCCTGCGGCAGGTCGGCCCGCGGCATGCCGCGCATGCCGGTGCGCCGTGCCTCGAAATGCACCGCGGCATAGACGGCGATGTAGTAGAGCGCGGCCGGCAGGATGCACATGGCGGCCACGGTCAGGTAGCCGACGCCGAGGTACTCGGCCATCACGAAGGCCGCCGCCCCCATGATCGGCGGCATGATCTGCCCGCCGGTGGAGGCCACCGCCTCGACCGCCCCGGCGAAGGCGGGCCGGTAGCCGATGCGCTTCATCATCGGGATGGTGAACACGCCGGTGGTCATCACATTCGACACGGCGCTGCCCGAGATGGTGCCGAACAGGCCCGAGGTGATGATCGCCACCTTGGCCGGCCCGCCCGGCTTGGCCCCGGCCAATGCCAGGGCGAAGTCCATGAACAGCTTGCCGGTGCCGGTGCGCTCCACGAAGGCGCCGAAGATGATGAACAGGGCCACGTAGGTGGCACTGACGCTGATCGGGATGCCGAATATGCCGTCGGTCGTCATGTAGATCTGGTCGAGCAGCATCTGCGACGACAGCGAGGTGAAGGCGAGCGCGTAGCCGATGAACACCAGCGCGGTGATCGACATCGCCGCCCCCAGCACCCGGCGCGTCGATTCCAGCACGCAGACGATCAGCATGATGCCGAACACCCAGTCGGCGGGTCGCAGGTCGTCCACCGTGGCGAATCGGGTGATGAAATACTCGTATTCGACGAAAACGTAGCCGATCGAGGCGATGCTCCCGGCGATGAACATCCAGTCCACCACGCCCGCGGTGCCGCCGCGCCCCGGACGGAACCCGGGATAGACCAGGAACGCGAGCACCAGCATCGCCATCAGGTGGGTGCCGCGGAAGATTTGCGGTTCGGGCACGCCCACGAAGGCCACGTACAGGTGATAGATGGTGAAGGCGAGCGCCAGCAGCATGGTGGCCACCGGCATGCGCCCGGCCTCTAGCCGCATGCCCACCAGGGCGAAGCCGCAGAAGGCAAAGACCGGCACCGACTGGACGAAGCGCGACATCGCCGACGCCTCGGGCAGGAAGTACAGCCACGTCTCGGCAAACGGCAGCGCCCCGAACGGTGCGGCGCCCAGGGCAAGATAAACCAGCTGTATCGTGACAAGCACCGCCACGAGAGCCTGGACCGAACGCAGCTGGATCATGGGAGCCTACCTGCCAGCCTGGCGAACCGGCCGGCGAATTGCCGAGCATGGGGATGATGAGCAGAAGAAACGATGGCCAGGCAAGCGGAGCGCCGCCCAGACGCTCGCCCGGCAACCAGGGCCGGTCACGGCGCGATGCCGCATCCGGCCCGGGCTCAGGCCCGGCTGGCTACTGGACGCCGCGTTCCTTGAAGTAGCGCGCGGCGCCAGGATGCACCTTCACGGCCACCTTCGCGCCGAAGTCGGCCACCGTGGCGCCCTTGAACACCGCGTTCACCGAGGCGAGGTCGGGCAGCGCCTCGGTCATCGCCTTGGCCATCTGGTACACCAGGTCGTCGGGCAGCTTGCAGCTGACGATCACATGCGCCGGGAACTGCACCGTGAGGTTGTCGCGGTCCATGCCCGGGTAGGTGGATTTGGGGATGGTGATGCGGCTGAAGCCCGAGTTCTTGGCGACCAGCTTGGCAAAGATGTCGTCGGTGACATCGAGCATCTTGATCGGCCGGCTGTTGGCCATGTCCATGATGCCGCCGGTCGGCATGGTGCTGATGATCAGCGAGGCCGAGATCTGGCCGTCCTTGAACATGTTGGCCTGGTCGGCGATGCTCACGAAGTTCATTTTGGCGGTGTCCTTGTACGACACGCCAGCCGCCTCCATGATCCAGTTGGCCACCACTTCGGTGGTGTTGCCGCGCGGCAGGGTGCCGACGCTCTTGCCCTTCAGGTCGGCGATGGAATTGATGCCCTGGTCGGCGCGCACCGTGATCTGCTGCACCTGCGGGTAGATGTTGGCGAGGTGGCAGACATTCGTGTACGGCTTGGTGATGCCCTGGCCGACGCCCTTCAGCGCGTCGACGGTGGAGATCATGTTGCCCATGCCGATCTGGGCCTTGTCCTCCTCGATCGCCTTCATGTTGATCAGGCCCGCGCCGGGTCGGTTCTCGATCGACAGGCCGGGAATCGCCTTCTCCCAGAGAGACTTGAAGGCGCCGCCGATCGGAATCCACGAGCCGCCGGTGGGGCCGGTGAAATAGGTGAGCCGGGTCTGCTGGGCCTGCACGGGCAGGGCGGCCAGCGCCGAGACGGCGCAGGCGGCGGCTATGCTGGCAAGGCGGGCACTCGTCTTCATGCGTCGCATGGCGTGATTCAACTCCCTGGGGCAGTTTCTTGAATGGGCCGGACAAGCCGGCGAAGAACGCGTGGCGGAACCGGAAATGCCGGAACTGGCCGCTTTGCTGACACCGAACCTAATGGGTGGGTCGGCGTTCCGCAACACGAACATGCAAGGCCCGCCCACCGTTGCCTGGCCTGGCCATCCGGCACCAGGGTCGCCGGCGAAAGGGATGGTCGCCAAGGCGGGTTTCGCCACCATCCGCACGCGGGCCGCGGCGCCGGAGGACGAAGGCTGACCCGCCAGCCGCGAACCGGCGACCGGCACGGGGACGCTGGGGTTCCAGGCAAGGCAGAGTCTTCTTTTTCTGAAGAAAAATAAGCAAAAAGACTTTTATCCACTTTGCATGGGACTACGCTAAGCACTTGTTAAACTGGTAAAATCTTTTCGTTTTTTTTCAAAAAGGACAATTACTTATCAAAGACTGCCGCTCTGAAAGCCATGGAAGACTCATAACATGTTCAGAACAGCCCTTCGATTCCACCCAGATCATTCAGCGTGATGGTGTTCGCCGCCGGCACGCGGGGCAGGCCGGGCATGGTCATGACCTCGCCGCACACCGCCACCACGAAGCCGGCGCCGGCCGACAGCCGGACGTCTCGCACCGGCAGCGTATGGCCGGTGGGCGCGCCCAGCAGGGTGGGGTCGCCGCTGAAGCTGTACTGGGTCTTGGCGATGCACACCGGCACGTGGCCGAAGCCCGCCTTCTCGTAGCTTTCCAGCTTGCGCGCCACGCCCGGGGCCAGCGCCACGCCGGCGGCGCGGTAGATCTCTTGGGCGATGGTGGCGATCTTGTCGGCCAGGCGCAGGCCGTCGGCGTAGAGCGGGCGGTATCTGGCGGTCTTGCCGTCGATCAGCGCCTTAACCGCGCGGGCGAGGCTTTCCGCCCCCTTCGCCCCGTCGCCCCAATGGGTGCACAGGTGCGTCTCGGTGCCCAGCGCGGCCATCGCCTCGCGCACCGCGGCCACCTCGGCATCCGTGTCCGAGGTGAAGCGGTTCAGGGCGACCACCACCGGCAGGCCGAACTTCTTCAGGTTCTCGACATGGCGGGCGAGATTGACCACGCCGCGCGACACCGCGGCCACGTCCTCCCCGCCCAAATCCTTGCGCGCCACGCCGCCATGCATCTTCAACGCGCGCACCGTCGCCACCACCACGGCGCAGGACGGGGCGAGGCCGGCGGAGCGGCACTTGATATCGAGGAACTTCTCGCCGCCCAGGTCGGCGCCGAAGCCGGCCTCGGTCACCACCACATCGGACAGCTTCAGCGCCAGCTTAGTGGCGATCACCGAGTTGCAGCCATGGGCGATGTTGGCGAACGGCCCGCCATGGATCAGCGCCGGCGTGCCTTCGATCGTCTGCACCAGGTTGGGCATCAGCGCGTCGCGCAGCAGCACCGCCATGGCGCCGTCGGCCTTGAGGTCGGCGGCGGTCACGAAGTTGCCGTCGCGCCGCGCGCCCACCACCATACGGCCGAGGCGGGCGCGCAGGTCATCGAGGTCGCGCGCCAGGCACAGCACCGCCATCACCTCGGAGGCCACGGTGATGTCGAACCCGTCCTCGCGCGGGAAGCCGTTGGCCACCCCGCCGAGGCTGCCGGTGATGCTGCGCAGGGCGCGGTCGTTCATGTCCAGCGCGCGACGCCAATAGATGCGCCGTGCGTCCAGCCCCAGCTCGTTGCCCCAGTAGATGTGGTTGTCGAGCATGGCGGCGAGCAGGTTGTTGGCCGCGGTGATGGCGTGGAAGTCGCCGGTGAAATGAAGGTTGATGTCCTCCATCGGCAGCACCTGCGAATAGCCGCCCCCGGTGGCCCCGCCCTTCACCCCGAAGCACGGCCCCAGGCTGGGCTCGCGCAGGGCGATCATCGCCTTGGTGCCGATCAGGTTCAGCGCGTCGCCCAGGCCGACGGTGGTGGTGGTCTTGCCCTCGCCCGCCGGGGTGGGGCTGATGCCGGTGACCAGCACCAGCGCGCCATCGGGTCGATCCTGGACCGAGCGGATGAAATCCCATTCCACCTTGGCCTTGGTCTTGCCGTAGGGCACCAGGGCATCGGGCGGAATGCCGGCCCGGCCGGCGATCTCGGCGATGGGGCGAAGCGTGGCGGCGCGGGCGATCTCGAGGTCGGTGCTCATCCGCGCAGATTAGGCGAACAACGACACGTTGCCAAAGATCGCCCGCGTATGCGTTCAGGCGGCGCTGGGCTGCCGCGCACGGCGGCGCACCTGCATCTCGCCCAGCACCGCGTCGATCGCCCTCACGAAGTCCCGCATCTCGTCCGGCGTAATGGCGCCGATGCAGCCGACGCGGAAGCTCGGCGTCGGCGTGTTGTAGAAGTTGCTGATCAGGAAGCCGCGGCGCTTCAACCCGTCCACGAAGGTTTGCAGGTTCCACGCCGGGTCGGCCGGCGCGTGCACGTTCATCACCACCGGCCCCTGGATGTGCCGCGCCACGTACGGCTCCAGCCCCAGCGCGACCACGCCGTCGTACAGCGCCGCGACATTGGCCCGGTAGCGCGCCAGGCGGGCCGGCTGGCCGCCTTCCGCGTGATAGATGTCCAGCGCCTTGTGGAAGGCGGCGAGCACCTGCACCGGCGGCGTGAAGCGGAAGCTGCCGGGCGAGCGCAGGCCCATTTCCCAGATCGACTGCAGGTCGAAGCTCCAGCTACCCGCATTGCCCTTGTTGGCTTCCAGCCCGGCCAGGCGGCACACCGCGAAGCCGAGGCCGGGCAGGCCCTCGAAGCATTTGTTGGAGGTGAACACCACAGCGTCGATCTCCGGCTGGGCCGAGACATCCAGCGGCAGGGCGCCGAAGGCCGAGACGGCATCCACGATCATCCGCCGCCCGGCCGCACGCACCACGGCGCCAATGGCGGCCACGTCGTGGATCACCCCGGTGCCGGTCTCGCTGTACACGGCGCCGACATGGGTGATGGCGGGGTCGGCGGCCAGCGCGTCGGCCACCGCCTGCGGATCGGCCGGCACCTGGTCGGGCAGGGCGAGCGTCACCACGTCGCGCCCGGCCTCGCGCGCCAGCCGGGCCATGCGCTCGGCATAGGCGCCGATGGCGGGGATCAGGATGCGCCCGGCATTTGGGTGGCCGATGGGCGCCAGGAAGCTGCGCAGCGCCGCCTCGGTGATGAAATGGCCGCAACCCTGCAGCACCAGCACACTGTGCGTGTCCGGCGCGCCGCCGGCGATCGGCAGCAAGCGCTCGCGCACCTCCACCAGCACCGGGCGGAAATCGTTGTCCCAGGGGGCGATGTCCTCGGCCATGGCGGCGCGGACTTCGGGGCGGGTGGTGACGGGGCCGGGGATGAGCAGCTTCATGGGGCAACCTCGTGCCGCGCACGGGGGAACCCCATGCGACCCGCGCCTGATCGCATGGGATTGCGGCAAAATCCAGGGGTGGCATGATGCGGCATGGATATGCAGAGCTTCACGCTCCCGGAGTGGCTGCCCTGGTGGGCCGCGGTGGCAGCGCTCCTGCCCGTGGCCCTGTACTTGGCACTGTTCCTCCTGATGCCGTTCCACACCTATGGCCTGCGCGGGCGGCTGGCGATGCTGGAAGCGCGGCTGGAGGAAATCCACGAGGAAATCCGTGTCCTCACCTTGCGCCTGCCCGAGCGCGGATTGGAGCCTCACGACCTCGCCCCCCGCGCCCGCCCGCCGATCCCGCCCGCCACGCACGAGCCCGGCCCGCGTGAACCAGGCCCACGCGGCGCCGGCTTCGGCGACCCGGTAGCCGACCGCATGCTCGCCTACATGCGCGACAAGGCGCAGAGCGACATGCAGCGCGCCGCCCCCGGGCCGCGCGCCGCTCCGCAACTCGGGCCGCGCGGCCGGGCGGAGCCGCGGCTGGGCCCGGGCGCGCCACCGCTGCCGCCCGATGGTGGGCCGCCATACGACGACATGCCGCCCGACGCCGCCCCTCCGCCGCGTGCGCCGCGGGTGCCCGGGCGTTTCGGCAGGCGTCCTAACGATGAGGATCGGGACGAACCGCGCATCGACTGGCCACGCTAGGCTCGTTTCGTTAGGGTGGCCCATGCCGGGCGACGCCGCACCGGCCAGCAGGAGGCAGCGATGCCCGTGGACGCCATTCCGACGAAGCCGCGGTCGCGCGCTTGACCCTCGTCCCGCTCACTGGACCCGCCACCACCGCCGAGCCGGCGATGCCGCGCACGGTCCGCCCCGGCCGCATTGCCTTCCTGGCCTCCGACACCGTGATCGCGCGCGACAGCCGGGCCCGGCTGGTGGCGCGTTATGGCGATTGCGCGCCAGAGACGGCCGATGTGGCGGTGAGCCTCGGCGGCGACGGCTTCATGCTGGAGACGCTGCACCGCTTCCTCGGCAGCAACGTGCCGGTGTACGGCATGAATTGCGGCTCGGTCGGCTTCCTGATGAACCGCTTCGACGAGGAGGACCTGCCCGGCCGCCTCGCCCGCGCCCAGCTTGCCGAGCTGCATCCGCTGCGCATGCGCGCCATCACTGCCCGCGGCGAGACGGTGGAGGCGGTGGCGCTCAACGAGGTGGCGCTGCTGCGCGAGCTGCGCCAGGCGGCGAAGATCCGCATCACGGTGGACGGCCGGGTCCGCCTGGCCGAGCTGGCCTGCGACGGGGTGCTGGTATCCACCCCCGCCGGCTCCACTGCCTACAACCTGTCCGCGCACGGGCCCATCGTGCCGCTGTCGGCCAACCTGCTGCCGCTGACGCCGATCAGCGCCTTCCGCCCGCGGCGCTGGCGGGGCGCGCTGCTGCCGAGCACCGCCGAGGTGCTGTTCGAGGTGCTGGAGAGCGACAAGCGCCCGGTGGCCGCCGTCGCCGACTTCACCGAAGTGCGCGACGTGCTGAGCGTGCATGTGCGCGAGGACCGCGATCTCGCCGCCCAGGTGCTGTTCGACCCCGACCAGGGCCTGTCCGAGCGCATCATCGCCGAGCAGTTCACGGTGTAGCAACGGCCACCGCCTGATCTGCTGCCCCCCGGCAATTCCTGCCGGGCCGTTAACCCCCTGCTAAGCCCTACCGGTCCACCTTGCATCGTCGGCAGAACGCCGGCCGTGCAGGAGTTCCGTCACGCATGTTCCGCCCGGTTTCCATTTGTCCCGCCCACCCGGCATCGGCACCCTCGGCGCCGGTACCTCCGTCGGCGCAGCCGTGAACGCGCTGCTGGAAGGATTTCGCGCCCTCGGCGCCGCCCGCCTGATCGCGATGGGCGTGGTGTCCGTGGGGCTTCTGGCCCTGCTCGGCGTGCTGGCGACGCGCGGCGGCACCGACCGCATGGCGCTGCTGTATGCCGAGCTCGACGCGCGTGAGGCAGGGCAGATCGTCGAGGTGCTCGACCGCGAGAAGATCCCCCACCAGGTCGGCGCCGGCGGCACCCAGATACTGGTCCCCGCCGACCAGGTGGCGCGGCTGCGGGTCACCCTGGCGCGCGATGGCCTGCCATCCGGCGGCTCGATCGGCTACGAGCTGCTCGACCGTGGCGACGGCATCACCGCCAGCCAGTCCCAGCAGAAAATGGCCGAATCCCGTGCGCTGGAGGGTGAGCTGGCGCGCAGCATCCGCACCATCAGCGGCGTCAAGGCGGCGCGCGTGCACCTGGTGCTGCCGCGGCGCGAGCCCTTCGCGCGCCAGCAGCAGGAGGCCCAGGCCTCCGTCATGCTCACCACCGCCGGGGCAGGGCGGCTGGACCGCGAGGCGATCCAGGCGATCGTCAACCTGGTGGCCGGCGCGGTGCCGGGATTGCGGGCGCGCAACGTGTCGGTGGTGGACAGTCGCGGCACCCTGCTGGCCCGCGCCGGCGAAGCCATGGGCCCGGCCGCCGCGGCGATGGGCGCCGAGGAAATCCGCCGCACCACCGAGATGCGCCTGTCGCGCGCGGTCGAGGAAATGCTGGAACGCAGCCTGGGCCCCGGCCGGGTGCGCGCCGAGGCCTCGGTGCAGATGGACTTCGAGCGGGTGCAGGAAACCCAGGAGAAGTTCGACCCCGACGGCCAGGTGGTGCGCAGCACCTCGTCGGTGACCGACAACAGCAAGACCACCGAGGCCGCCGCCGGCGTGTCGGTGCAGAACAACCTGCCGAACGCCGATGCCGGCCGCGAGACGTCGGGCAGCCAGGAAGCCCGCCAGGAGGAGACCACCAACTTCGAGATCGGCAAGACCGTGCGCACCCTCGTGCGCGAACAGCCGCAGATCCGCCGGCTGAGCGTGGCCGTGCTGGTCGACGGCATCGAGGAGAAGGCGGCCGACGGCACCACCACCTGGAAGCCACGCGCCGCCGAGGACCTCGAGCGCATCGCCCGCCTCGTGCGCAGCGCCGTCGGCTTCGACGAAAAGCGTGGCGACCAGGTGGAGGTGGTGACGATGCGCTTCGCTCGCGACGCCGATGCCGCCAGCCTGGAGCCGCAGGGCTTCCTCGGCCTCGGCTTCGAGGGGGCGGACATCGCCCGCATGGCACAGACCGCGGTGGTGGCGTTGATTGCCGTGCTCGCCCTGCTGCTGGTGTTCCGCCCGATGGTGATGCGCGTGACATCGCTGGGCGACAAGGCGCTACTACCGGGCATGGCCGCGGCGCTGCCCGGCGGGGCGATGGCGGTAGGCGCCGACGGCATGGTGACCGCGGCATCGCTGGGCATGGCCGCCGACGTGACCCGCCTGCTGGAAGGCCCGTCGCGTGTCGGCGAGACCTTCGCCGGCGAGGATGACAACCTGGTGAACATGAGCAACGTCGACGGCCAGTTGCGCGCCTCCTCGCTGCGCCGGCTGGCCGAGATGGTCGAGAAGCACCCTGAGGAAAGCCTGACGATCGTGCGCGGCTGGATGCAGGAAGGGAACAGCTGATGGCCCGCGGCGAGGACGTCCGCGCGCTGAACGGCGCACAGAAGGCCGCGGTGCTGATGCTGACGCTGGGCGAGGAGCAGTGCGCCCGCCTGTTCAGCATGATGCACGAGGACGAGATCAAGGAGATCTCGTCGGCCATGGCCCAGCTCGGCGCCGTCCGCGCCGACGTGATCGAGCGGCTGTGCGTGGAGTTCACCGAGTTGATCGGCGGCGCCGGCAGCCTGGTCGGCAGCTTCGAGAATACCGAACGCCTGCTGCTCAAGACCATGCCGCGCGAACGCGTGGCCCAGATCATGGAGGAGATCCGCGGCCCCGCCGGGCGCACCATGTGGGACAAGCTGGGCAACGTGCACGAGGCGGTGCTCGCCAACTATCTGAAGAACGAATACCCGCAGACCGTGGCCGTGGTGCTGTCCAAGGTGCGCGCCGACCACGCCGCCCGCGTGCTGGCCCTGCTGCCCGACAGCTTCGCCATGGAAGTGGTGATGCGCATGCTGCGCATGGAAAGCGTGCAGAAGGACGTGCTGGACGGGGTGGAGCGCACGCTGCGCGCCGAGTTCATGTCCAACCTGGCGCGCAGCACACGCCGCGACGCGCACGAAATGATGGCCGAGATCTTCAATAACCTCGACCGCCAGGCCGAGGCGCGCTTCATCGCCGCCCTGGAGGAGCGCAACCGCGAGGCGGCGGAACGGATCAAGTCGCTGATGTTCACCTTCGACGACCTCCAGCGCCTGACCCCGATGGCGGTGCAGACGCTGCTGCGCGGCATCGAGAAGGAGAAGCTGCCGCTGGCGCTGAAAGGGGCGTCGGAAAAGCTGCGCGAACTGTTCTTCAGCAACCTGTCCGAACGCGCCGGCAAGATGCTGCGCGAGGAGATCGAGGGCCTCGGCCCGGTGAAGCTGCGCGAGGTGGACGAGGCGCAGGCCAGCATCGTCGCCCAGGCCAAGGAGATGGCCGCCCAGGGCCAGATCGAGATCGGCGAAGGCAAGGACGAGGAGCTGGTGTACTAGGCCATGCAGCCATCTTCCCGCCCTCCCGCCTCTCCTCCCGCCGATTTCGGGCTCTACATGCCCGATTTCGACGAGCCCGCCGCCGGCGTGATCGTCCTCGACGAGGCGCTTGCCGCCGAGCCGGAGACCGCGCCGGAACCACTCACCGCCGAGATGCTGGCGTCAGCCTGCGCGCAGGCCCGTGCCGCGGGACGCGCCGAGGGCCTGGCGGAGGCTGCGGCCGCGCGCGACGCCCAGCGCCTGGCCCTGCTGGACAGCCTGGCCGGGCAACTGCGCGACGCCGACGCCCGCCTGCGCGACGTGGTCGAGGAAACCGGCTCGCAGCTCAGCCAACTCGTCGTCGCCGTGCTCGCGGCCGCCTTCCCCGCGATGTGCGCACGCCATGGCGGCGCCGAGGTGGCCCAGGTCACCCGCGATATCGTCCGCCTCCTCGCCGAGGAACCGCGCATCGTGATCCGCGTGAACCCCGCCATGGCGGACGACGTGGAACAGGTGCTGGCGGCGCTGGAGACTGAACAGCGGCAAGCCATCCTCGTCGAGACCCGCGCGGCACTTGCCCCGGGCGACGTGCGGATCGCCTGGCGCCACGGCATGGCGGTTCGCGATGCCGGCAGGCTGTGGGCCCAGGTGGCCGACATCCTGGCCCCCCTGGGCCTCACGCCCACGCCGGCTCCCGTCGAGCCGGCTGCCGTTGCCGCCTGACCCACACCAACCAAGGAGAGCGAGATGCCCGAAGAGATGGACCTTGCCGAACTCGCCGGGCCCGCGCCCGCCAACATCGACAATGGCGGCGCCCGCAGTGCCCGCGAACTGGAGGCTGTGTACGACATTCCGGTGACCGTGAGCGCCGTGCTCGGCAAGGCCACGATGCAGGTAGCCCAGCTTCTGAAGCTGGGCCGTGGCGCGGTGGTGGAACTGGACCGCAAGCTCGGCGAGGCGATCGACATCTACGTCAACAACCGCCTGGTGGCGCGCGGCGAGGTGGTGATGGTCGATGACAACCGCCTCGGCGTCACCATGACCGAAATCGTCAAGACCGACCGCGCCAGCTGAGACCATCGCGGCAGCGCGCGGCCACGACCACGGAGTGATGCGTCATGCGCATGATGATCATCGGCGCCTTCATGGGCGAACTGGCCCAGGCGGCGCGCCTGGCGATGGCCCGCGGGGTGCGCATCGACCAGGCCGACTCGCGCGAAGGCGCGCTGGCGACGCTGCGGCGCGAGGCGCGGGTGGACCTGGTGCTGTGCGAGTTGTCCCATGACATCGGCGCCCTGGTGCGTGCCCTGGCGGCCGAGCGGATTGCCGTGCCGGTGGTGGCCTGTGCCGTGGACGCCGACCCCGATGCCGCCGTGGCCGCCATCCGCGCCGGCGCGCGCGAATTCCTGCCGCTGCCGCCGGATGCCGACCTGATCGCGGCGATCCTGGATGCGGTGGCTGGTGACGAGCGCGTCGTGGTGGTGCGCGATCCGGTGATGCAGGCAACGATGAACCGCGCCGAACAGGTGGCCACCGCCGATGCCTCGGTGCTGATCACCGGCGAGAGCGGCACCGGCAAGGAGGTGCTGGCGCGCCACATCCACCGCCGCTCGCGCCGAAGCGGCGCCGCCTTCGTGGCGCTGAACTGTGCGGCGATCCCGGAGAACCTACTGGAGAGCGAGTTGTTCGGCCACGAGAAGGGCGCCTTCAGCGGCGCCGCCGCGCGCCGCGTGGGCAAGTTCGAGGCGGCCGATGGCGGCACCCTGCTGCTTGACGAGATCGGCGAGATGGATATCCGCCTACAGGCCAAGCTGCTGCGGGCGGTGCAGGAACGCGAGATCGACCGCATCGGTGGCACCGCGCCGGTGCGGGTGAACGTGCGCATCCTGGCCACCACCAACCGCGACCTGCTGGCCGAGGTGGCCGCGGGCCGGTTCCGCGAGGACCTGTATTTTCGCCTCAATGTCATCAGCCTGCACGTGCCGCCGCTGCGCGACAGGCCGGGGGACATCGTGGCCCTGTCGGAGCATTTCGCCCGGCGCTTCGCCGCGGTGAACGGCCTGCCGCCGCGCCGGCTGACCGCTGCCGCACAGCAGCGCCTGGTGGCGAGCCCCTGGCGCGGCAACGTGCGCGAGCTGGAGAACACGCTGCACCGCGCCGTGCTGCTGGCCCATGGCGAGGCGATCGATGCCGACGCGATCGAGCTCGCACCCGGCGGCGCCGCGCCCCGCCCCGCGGCCGGTTCGCCCGCCGGCGGCATCGCCGGGCTGGTCGGGCGGCGCATGGAGGAGGTGGAACGCGACCTCATTATCGAGACGCTGAGCCATACGCTGGGCAACCGCACCCACGCGGCAACCATTCTGGGCATTTCCATCCGCGCGCTGCGCAACAAGTTGCGCGACTACAACGCCGCCGGGGTTGTGGTGCCGCCGCCGGCGGCGGGCGTGGCCGGATATGCCGCGAGTGCTGCGGCTGGCGGTCTCACGCCTTCCGAGGCCGCCTAGCCGATGACCCCCGCGCTGACCGGACAGTTGGGAACGCTGGCGGGGCGGCTGCGCCCGTTCACGCCGGGCACCGACGTGGGCCTGGCGTTCGGCGTGATCGTGCTGCTGTCGGTGCTGGTGCTGCCGCTGCCCACGCTGGTGCTCGACCTGGGGCTGGCGCTGTCGATCACCGCCGCTGTGCTGGTGCTGATGGTGTCGATCTTCCTGCTGCGACCGCTCGACTTCACCAGCTTTCCCACCCTGCTGCTGCTGACCACGCTGCTGCGCCTGTCGCTGAACGTGGCCACCACCCGGCTGATCCTGTCCAACGGCCAGGAGGGTCCGCTGGCCGCCGGCCATGTGGTCGCCGCCTTCGGCGGCTTCCTGATGGGCGGCGACGTCGTCATCGGCATCATCCTGTTCGCCATCCTTCTGGTGGTCAACTTCATGGTGATCACCAAGGGCTCCGGCCGCATCGCCGAGGTGGCTGCGCGGTTCAGCCTGGATGCGATGCCTGGCAAGCAGATGGCCATCGACTCCGACCTCTCGGCCGGGCTGATCGACGAGAAGGCCGCGCGCCAGCGCCGCGCCGACCTGGAGGAGGAGAGCGCCTTCTTCGGCGCGATGGACGGCGCGGCCAAGTTCGTGCGCGGCGATGCCATCGCCGGGCTGATCATCACCGCAATCAATATCGTCGGCGGCCTGACCATCGGCGTGATGCGCCACGGAATGTCGTTCACCGACGCCGCCAGCACCTACACGACACTCACCATCGGCGACGGGTTGGTAAGCCAGATCCCCGCCCTGCTGGTGTCGGTCGCCGCCGGCATCGTGGTGACCAAGGGTGGCACCGAGGGCTCGGCCGATGTCGCGCTGATGCGCCAGCTCGGCGGCAGCCCCAAGCCATTGGGAATGGCGGCGGGCGCGGCGCTGGTGCTGGCGCTGATGCCGGGCCTGCCGATGCTGCCGTTCCTGGTGCTGGCGGGGCTGGCCGGGGCCGGTGCCTGGATGCGCCACAAGAATCCACCGCGCATGCAGGGCGAGCTGCCCGAAGCCCAGACCCCGGTGGCCAGCGAGCCGCCGATCAGCGACGCGCTGCGCATCGACATGGTGCGGGTGGAGCTGGGCTATGGCCTGCTGGTCCTGGCCGGCGGCGACGCACCGCGACTGACCGAGCAGATCAAGGGGCTGCGCCGGGCCATCGCCGCCGAGATGGGCTTCGTTCTGCCGCCGGTGCGCATCCAGGACAACATGGCCCTCATCCCCGACGGCTACAGCGTGCGCATCAAGGAGATCGTCGCCGGCCAGGGCATGGTGCGCCCAACCATGGTGCTGGCCATGGACCCCGCCGGCGGCATGCCCGACTTCCCCGGCGAGCCCACCCAGGAGCCCACTTTCGGCCTGCCGGCGATGTGGATCGACGCGGCGTTGCGCGAGGAGGCGGCGTTCCGCGGCTGCACCGTGGTCGACCCGCCCAGCGTGCTGACCACGCACCTGACCGAACTGGTGAAGCAGAACATGGCGGAGCTGCTGTCTTTCGCCGAGACCCAGAAGCTGCTGGACGAGTTGCCGCGCGACCAGCAGAAGCTGGTGGCCGAACTCATTCCGGCCCAGATCAGCGTCGGCGGGGTGCAGCGGGTGCTGCAAGGACTGTTGGCCGAGCGCGTGTCCATCCGCGACCTGCCGACGATCCTGGAAGGCGTGCAGGAGGCCTGCGCCAGCCAGGCCCGCGCCATCCCGGCCATCGTGGCGCATGTGCGCAGCCGGCTTGCCCGGCAGATCAGCGACGCCCATCTCGGCCCCAACGGCTACCTGCCGCTGATCACCCTCTCCGCCACCTGGGAGACCGAGTTCCATGAATCGCTGGTGGGCAGCGGCGAGGAGCGGCAGCTGGCAATGGCGCCCAGCAAGCTCGGCGAGTTCATGCAGCGCCTGCGCAGCGCCTTCGACGAAGCCGCGGCGGCCGGTGAGGCGCCGGTGTTGCTGACCAGCGCGCCGCTGCGCGGGCATGTGCGCGCCATTGTCGAGCGCATCCGCCCGGAAACGCCGGTGCTGGCGCAAACGGAAATCCATCCGCGCGTGCGCATCCGCACTATCGGCAGCATCTGATGAGCAAGCATCTGACATGAGGCTTAAGCTTTATCGTGCCCCCGCCATGGCCGACGCGATGCGCCAAGTGCGTGCCGAACTCGGTGACGAGGCGCTGATCCTGTCGTCACGCCGGGTCGGCGATGGGGTGGAGGTGACGGCCGGGCTGGAAGTGGTGGACGAGGTGCCGCCCGCACCCGCCCTGCGCCCGATGCCGCCGCCCGCGCCCGAGCGCGCGCGCCAGCACCAACCGTTGCCTTCGCCCCAGGGCGCGGCCCTGGCATTCCATGGCGCATCCCCGGCATTGCAGCGCAAGCTGCAGGCGGGGCCGCTGGCCTTTGCGCTGTGCGCGGTGTTCCGTTTCAGCCGGCTGGCACTGGCGCCGGGGGGGAGGCCGCTGCTGCTCACGGGCCCGCCCGGGGCCGGCAAGACATTGAGCACGGTGCGGCTGGCAACCCGCTTGGTCATGGCCGGCACCCGGCCAATGGTGATCACCGCCGACGGCCAGCGCGCCGGCGCCACCGAGCAGCTGGCCGCCTTCACCCGGCTGCTGGGCATCGACCTGCTGGTGGCCAGCCAGCCCGGCGCATTGCAGCGGGCGCTGGAACGGCGGCAGGAGGGTGCGCCCGTGCTGGTCGATGCGCCGGGCTGCGACGCCTTCGATCGCGCGCAGTGCGACTCCCTCGCCGCCCTGGCCGCCAGTCTGGATGCCGAGACCGCCCTGGTGCTGCCGGCCGGCATGGACCCCGGCGAGGCGGCCGATGTCGCCGCCGTGCATGCCGGACTTGGCGCCACCATGCTGGTCGCCACCCGCCTGGATGCCGCCCGGCGGCTGGGCAGCGTGCTGGCCGCGGCCGAGGCCGGGCTGGCCATCGCCGAGGCCGGCATCGGCCCGGGTGCCGCCGACGGCATGGTGCCCTTCACGCCTGAGCTGCTGGCCCAGCGGCTGATGCAGCTGCCTGCCCGGGAAGATCGTCCATGACCCCTGCCATTTCAGCCTCGCCGACCGCCGCCCCCGTGATGAAGCCGGCGGGGCCGATCGTGGCCGTGGCCTCCGGCAAGGGGGGCGTCGGCAAGACCTGGTTCGCCATCACCCTGGCGCATGCCCTCGCGCGGGCCGGGCGGCGTGTGTTGCTGTTCGATGGCGACCTGGGCCTGGCCAACGTGGACATCCAGCTTGGCCTTATGCCGGCACATGATATCGGCAGCGTGGTGGCCGGCGTGCGGACGCTGGCGCAGGCGGTGCAGACCCATCCGGGCGGCTTCGACATCCTTGCCGGCCGCTCCGGCTCCGGTGCGTTGTCCGCCCTGGACGACGTGGCGCTGGAGGCGGTGCTGGCCGCGCTGCGCGAGGCGGCGCGCCAGTACGACCATGTCATTCTCGACCTCGGCGCCGGCATCGATCGCTACGCGCGGCGCATGGCGCAGTTCGCCGACCTGTTGCTGGTGCTGGCCACCGAGGAACCGACCAGCCTGACCGATGCCTACGCCGTGCTGAAGCTGCACCACGCCGATTGCGGCGCCACGCTGCGCGACGCCCGCATCGTGGTGAACCAGGCGGGCGGGCGGGCGGGCGGCGAGCGCACCTACGCCACGCTGGCGCGGGCCTGCGCCACCTTTCTCGGCCACACCCCGAAGCTGGCCGGCATCATTCGCCGCGACGAGCGGGTGCGCGACGCCGTGCGCCGCCAGACGCTGCTGCTGCTGCGCCACCCCAACGCCCCCGCCGCGGCCGATGTCGAGGCCCTGGCGGCAACGCTGCTGCCCTGAGGCGCGGAAGGTGGGGGGCTCAGAGCATCTCCGTCACACCACCGGGGATGCGCCGCCGTCGACGTTGGTGGCGGTGCCGGTGATATAGGAGCCGGCATCGGAGGCCAGGAAGCACGCCAGGTTGGCGAACTCCTCCGCCGTGCCCATGCGGCCGAGCGGGATCGGCGCCCCGGTCTTGGCGATGTGTTCCTCCAGCGAGATGTTCACCCCCTTGGCCACCAGGGCGGCATGGCCGCGGGCGATCTGGTCGGTGATGATCAGGCCGACGAGCATGGCGTTCACCAGGATGCCGTGCGGCGCGCCCTCGCCGGCCAGCACCTTGGTCAGCGCCATGCCGGCGGCGCGGGTGACATGGGTGGGCGCGCCGTTCGCCTTGGGCGCCTTGGCGCCGGTGTTCAGCACGTTGATCACGCGGCCCCAGCGGCGCTCCTTCATCTGCGGCCAAGCCAGGCGGGTGAGGCGGATGGCGGCGAACAGCTTGAGGTCGATGTCGTCCTGCCAGATCTCGTCGGTGATGCTTTCGAACGGGCCGGTGCGCGACTGGCCGGCATTGTTCACCACGATGTCGATGCGGCCGAGCTCGGCCATCACCTGGTCGTAGCCGGCCTTGATCGAGGCCGCGTCGGCGACGTCGCAGGACACGGCGGCGACGCGGCCGCTGCCGACGCCGGCCAGGCTGGCCTTGGCCTCGTCCAGCGGTCCCTGGCTGCGCGCGAGCAGGGCGACGCCCGCGGCGCCGGAGGCCAGGAAGCGCCGGGCCATGGCGAGGCCCAGGCCCTTGGAACCGCCGGTGATCACCGCCGTGCGGCCGGCCATGGAAATCTGCATGTGCTGTCTCCTCCGTCTATCGTTAGGCGCCGGTGTAGCGCCCGTCGCGCGCCAGCACCACGCCCGCCTTCGTCACCAGCTTTCGCGGCGGCCGGCGGGCGACCGCCTCGGACAGCGTTTCGCACTCCACCGCCATCAGGTCGGCGGGCATGCCTACGGCGATGCGGCGTGCCGGCAGGCCGAGGGCGGCGGCGTCGCCACACAGCGACAGGGCGACGGCGATGTCCTCGTCGGCGCGGAAACCCTGGCGCAGGGCCACGAGGAAGGCGCGTTCCAGCATGTCGCCGTTGCCGAAGGGCGACCACAGGTCGCGGATGTTGTCGCTGCCGGCATGGATCACCACGCCGCGCGCGCGCAGCGCCAGCACCGGCGGCACCGGGCCGGCTGAGGGCGAGGAGGTGAGGATGTGCACCCCGGCGGTGGCCAGCGCATCGGCGGTGGCGGCGAAGTCGTTCTCGTCCGGGGTGCCCAGGCTGAAGGCGTGGCTGACGGTCACGCGGTGCTGCATCCCGATGGCGATGGTGCGTGCGGCGATGTCGCGCAGCTGCGCGTTGCCGCCGGGGTCGCGGTCATGCAGGTGGATGTCGATGCCGCGGTCGAAACGCTGGGCGAGGCCGAAGACCACGTCGAGATGTGCCTTTGCGTCGCCGTCGATGCTGGCCGGGTCGAGGCCGCCGACGAGGTCCGCGCCTTCGCGCAGCGCCTCGGCCAGCAGGTCGGCCACGCCGGGGCGGGTGACGATGCCGGATTGCGGGAAGGCGACGACCTGGATGTCGGCCTGGCCCTTGAAGCTGGCGACCAGCTCCATGGTGGCGTGGAAGTTCGCCAACCCGTAGGCGTCGTCCACATCGGTGTGGGTGCGCAGCGCGGTGGTGCCGCAGGCGATCATCTGGCGCAGCAGGGCCGCGCCGCGCTGTTGCACCGGCGGGAGGTCGCGGCGGTGCAGGCGTTCGTTTTCGACGCGGCCGGCCACGTTGGCTGCCCCGCTGTTGGGGCGCCAGGGCAGGCCCCATAGCGTCTTGTCGAGATGGACGTGGCCATCCACCAGCGCGGGCAGCAGCAGGGCGCCGCCGAGGTCGATGCCGCCGGGGCGGCCGGCGGCGGGGGTGATGGCCTGGATGCGGCCATGGCTGATCGCCACATCCACCGCGGCGATTGTGCCGGATTCCTGGGGCAGGCGTGCATTGGTCAGGAGCATGGTGGCAGTCTGGCGCTGCTGCGGCCGAACGCCAAGGATGTTTCGCGGGCGGGGGTGACGCGGTGCAACCGGGAGCAGGGAGGATCGGGCATGGCGCATATCACGACGGATGACGGGGTGAGGCTGCATTACGAGGAGAGCGGGCGCGGGCTGCCGCTGGTGTTCGTGCATGAGTTCGCGGGGGACCATCGGAGCTGGGAGCCGCAGTTGCGGCATTTCGGGCAGCGATACCGGGCGATTGCGTTCGATGCGCGGGGGTATCCGCCGTCGGATGTGCCGGATGATCCGGGGGAGTATTCGCAGGCGCGGGCGGCGGATGACATCGCGGCGGTGCTGGATGATTTGAACATCAGCCAGGCGCATGTGGTGGGGTTGTCGATGGGGGGATTTGCGGCCTTGCATTTCGGCTTCCGGCATCCCGGGCGGGCGCGGTCGCTGGTGGTTGCGGGGTGCGGGTATGGGGCGGAGCCTTCGGAGCGGGACAAGTTTCGCGAGGAGGGGGCGGCGACGGTGGCGTTCATCCGGGAGCGCGGGATGGGGGCGTTTGCCGAGCGGTATGCGTATGGGCCGACGCGGGTGCAGTTTGAGAACAAGGATGCGCGGGGTTTTGCCGAGTTCAAGCGGCAACTGGCGGAGCATGACGCGGTGGGGGCGGTGAATACGCAGATGGGGGTGCAGCGGGAGCGGCCTTCGCTGTGGGAACTGACCGACGAGATGAAGGCGCTGGATGTGCCGACGCTGGTTCTGACCGGGGATGAGGACTGGCCGTGCCTGCTGCCGGGGGTGCTCATGAAGCATAACATTCCCGGCTCGGCGCTGGCGGTGATGCCGAATTGCGGGCACGGGATCAACCTGGAGGACCCGGACCAGTTCAATGCGATCGTGGCCGACTTCCTGGCGCAGGTGGATGCGGGGCGGTGGCCGCGGCGGGACAAGCGGGCGGTGGCGGGGTCGATCACCGGCATGCGGTAGGCCGATGCATGTAATTACGATATCGGAATAATACAGGCGTGGGTTGGCGGGTCAGGCTTGGCGGGGGCTTGGCGGCGGGGCGCGTGTGCGCCAGGCGCGGACGGCGGCGCGGACATAGGTGGGGAGCGGGCGGGTGGCGGGTTGCGAGGATGATGTGGGCGGGGATGGTGTGGGCGGGGAGGCGGGTTTGCGGCTTGGGGGGCGGGGCGGACGGGGTGGGAGTGCGATGATGGCGGGGAGATGATCCGGGCTGAGCATGCGCCAGAGGGGGCGGAGGATGCGGCCGGCCTGGGGGGCGGCGCGGAGGAAGTCGGCGAGGTCGGGCTGGGCGAGGAGGTTGGCGAGTTGGGCGGTGGCGGTGCCGCCGCCCTGGATGCGGCGCAGGAACCAGGCGCGCGCGCTGGGCAGGCGGGGGGTGGTGGCGGGGGTGTAGGGGCGGCCGGCGCGGGAGGGGCGCTGCGCGGGCAGGGTGCCGGCGCGCCAGCGGTCGAACAGGCGCTGGAAGCGGGTTTTGGCGCGGGCGAGGCGGCCCCAGAGGAAGACGAGGAAGGCGGTTTGCGCGCGGTCGCGCGCCGCGTGGGCGGCGATGACGGCCTGGAGGCCGGTGAGGATGTGGGTGAGGAAGGCGGCGGGCGATGACATTGCCGTTAATATAATTAACTGATGCCGCCGCTGCAAGGGGGATGGCTCGCCGGGGTTTCTTCCGTTCTGTTGCCGGTGGCGGCGGGGGTGAAGCGGCGGGGGTGAACCGGCACTATCCCGTCGCGGTGTGGGGCGACGTGCGGACGACCGGGTATGCCAGCGGAGAGAGCGGGGCGCTGGACGACCTGTCCGGGGTGTATCAGGGCGTGAACCATACGCTGAATTCGCCTGGGCCGACCTTTTCCGATGGGACGCCGGACGGGACCTACAACTACTCGGCCGATTGGTCCGGCGGGAGTGTTTTTCGGTTCGACCGGGACTGGTCTCAGTGGAAATCAACACTGGGCGAACGGGAGCCTGTTGTTCGCCACGCCGAGCGGCAAGGGGGGCGTGACCTATGACGCTACCGACGGGAGTTTCTGGCTGTCGGACGATCGCGGGTCGGGCGTTTCGCAGTACAGTGCGACGGGGACCCTGCTGGGTTCGTTTGCGACGCCGGAGGTTACCTCGATCGACTGGAACCTGGCGCTGGACCTGACGGACAACACGCTGTGGATGAGCCAGGCGTTCGGTGGTGCGGTGCTGCACCAGTACGGCAAGGATGGGACGTATCTGCGCGCGCTGGACATGAGCGGGGTGATTCCCAACGCGGCGGCGTTCTTCTCGGCCGAGTTCGACCTGTCGCAGGGGCCGGTGCAGGACACGCCGGAGCCGGACACGCCGGAGCGGGGGACGCCGGAGCGGGGGACGTTGGCGTTGCTGGGCGCGGGACTGGTGGCGCTGGCCGCGGCGCGGCGGCGGCAGGTGGGGTGAGGCCCCGCGCGCAGGCGGAGTGGCTGCGGGAATGACAATGTGACGGGTGGCGAGGATGAAGGCGGCATTCTCGCGGAATGCGTGGCGGATTGCGACTGCGGATGCAATCGGGGGGGCGGGGCGCGGATGTGCGGCCCGCATCTTTTGCCGTGCCGCCCGGGCGAGTGTGAAGGGGGAAGTGGGAATGCTTCCGTTAGTATAATTAACTGTATGGGCTCAAATGGGGGTGTGCCGGGGTTGGCTGTTGCTGCGGGTGGCGGGTGGCTTGCGGGAGCATGGCCTTGCGGTTCGGCTGGGGGTGTGTCGGGCGGGGGTCATGCCGGTTCGGCCGTGCGGGTTGGGTGCGGTGTTTGGCGGCGGAGTTGGCTCGGCGTGTCATGCGGGCATGGGGGCGGCGTGGCAGGCCGAATGTCATGTTATCACGTTGCGTTGTGGGGGTTATGGGTTTCGGGTTGCGGCGGCGAAGGCGGGGTGCGCTGGGGGGACACGGGGGGGTGCCTGTTCTGCGCGACGGGCGCGTTTTTCCGGCCTGGCTATGTGAACAACATCGCGCAGAACTGGCTGCCGGCGCTGGACGGGACGGTGGAGAAGCTGAAGGCGGGCGGCAAGGTGGCCGATGTGGGATGCGGGGTGGGGTTCTCGACGCTGTTGATGGCCCGCGCGTTTCCAAACAGCGAGTTCGTGGGGTTCGACTTCCATGAGGGCTCGGTTGCGGCGGCACGGGGACATGCGCGGGAGCACGGGCTGGAGGGGCGGGTGCGCTTCGAGGTGGCGCGGGCGAAGGAGATCACGGAGGACGGGTTCGATTTGGTGACGTTCTTCGACTGTTTGCACGACGTGGGCGATCCGCGCGGGTGTGCTGCGCATATGCGGCGGATATTGAAGCCGGACGGGGCGTGGATGGTGGTGGAGCCGATCGCCGGCGACAGGGCGGAGGACAACATGAACCCGGTGGGGCGGCTGTACTACAATGCCTCGACGATGATCTGCGTGCCGACCTCGCTGGACCAGGAGGTGGGCGAGGGGCTGGGCGCGCAGGCGGGCGAGGCGAAGCTTTCCGCGGTGATTCGTGACGGCGGGTTCAGCCGGGTGCGGCGGGCGACGGAGGGGCCGTTCAACATGGTGCTGGAAGCGCGACCGTAGGGGCGG
>Ga0335398_10002943_pt1 | contig 25785 bp, 23 predicted proteins | sample BON03_FD_205742 | JGI IMG/M metagenome (GOLD analysis project Ga0335398, IMG submission 205742) | Freshwater microbial communities from Lake Bonney liftoff mats and glacier meltwater in Antarctica - BON-03 (spades assembly) (version 2) | ecosystem: Environmental > Aquatic > Freshwater > Ice >... | reverse complement strand
CATTGAACCCTTTCATTTTGTGCAACCCCTCGTTCATGCAGCATAGTCCGAATGAAACCAATTGATCTGGACGCCGCCGATCTGCGCATTCTGTCTGCGCTTCAGGACTGTGGGCAGCTGAGCAAGTCTAAGCTGGCCGAGGTGGTGGGGCTGTCCGCCACGCCGTGCTGGGCGCGGGTGACGCGGTTGAAAAAGGCCGGGTTGATCCTAGGGTTTCACGCCGATATCGCGCTGACACGGATCGTCGATCTGTCCAAGGTTGTCGTAACTGTCTCACTCAAAAGCCATCGCAAGGCCGATTTTGAACGGTTCGAGGCCCATGTGCAAGCCACACCTGAGGTGACCGACTGCATCTCGACCGGGGGCGGGATGGATTATGTGATGACCGTGGTCACCACCAGCCTGCCCGCATTCCAGACCCTGATGGAGGTGATGCTGGACGCCGAACTGGGGATAGACCGCTATATGACCTATATCGTCACCCGCCAGATCAAATCGGCCCGCCCCGACCTTGCGCGCCTTTTCGCAGCGAAGGCGCCAAAGCCCGTGACGGGGACAAAAGACTGAACGGTCTGGATTTTTGAAAATTTTGGTCTGTTCGGTCTTGTTCGGCTCTTATCTTTGGCCCGCCCACGCAGCTCAGCAAGCATAAAGTTCTTGCCATGAACGAGGCGTCGCGCGGTCTTTGACAGACCCGCCAGCAAGGGCAGACAAGATGACAACGGCACAGAATTTCGGGTTCGGGACCCAGATCCGCAAATCCCCCTATTTCGACGCCACGGTGCGCTGGGGGGCGACGGCGTTTTCGGTCTATAACCACATGTACATCCCGCGTGATTTCGGAAACCCCGAGCAGAACTTCTGGAACCTTATCAACGACGCCATCCTGTGCGATGTGGCGGTAGAGCGTCAGGTGGAAATCACAGGCCCCGATGCGCCGCGCTTTGTGCAGATGCTGACCCCGCGCGATCTGTCGAAACTGGCGGTAGGCCAGTGCAAATATGTGCTGATCACCAATGCCGAGGGCGGCATCCTGAACGACCCCATCCTGTTGCGGCTGGAGGAGAACCGTTTCTGGCTGTCTTTGGCCGACAGCGACATCCTCTTGTGGGCGCAGGGTGTGGCTGTGCATTCGGGGCTGGACGTGACGATCCGCGAGCCCGATGTCTCACCCTTGCAGTTGCAAGGCCCGAAATCGGGCGAGGTGATGCGGGCGCTGTTTGGCGACGACATCATGGACCTGAAATACTACTGGTTGCGCCGGGTGGACCTGGACGGCATCCCGCTGATCGTGTCGCGCACGGGCTGGTCCAGCGAACTGGGCTATGAGATCTTTCTGCAAGACACCGCGCACGGCGATGTGCTTTGGGAAAAGATCATGGCGGCGGGCAAACCCTTTGGGCTGAAGCCCGGCCATACTTCGTCGATCCGGCGGATCGAAGGTGGCATGCTGTCGTATCACGCCGATGCCGATATCAACACCAACCCCCGTTGATGATCGAGTTTGACAGTGTCTCAAAGTCATATTGGACGGGCACCCAGCGCAAGGTGATCCTTGATCGCGCCTCCTTTCGGGTGGAACGCGGCCGCTCGCTGGGCATTCTGGCTGCCAATGGCTCGGGCAAGACCACCATCATCAACATGATGGCAGGCCTTGAAAAACCGGATGAGGGCAAGATCACAAAGACCAGCCGAGTCTCTTTCCCACTGGGCTTTATGGGCGGCATCAACGGCAAACAATCGGCGCACGAAAACTCTCGCTACATCGCCAAACTGTATAGCCTTGACCCCGATTATGTCGAAAGCTTCTGCCGCTGGCTGTGCAATCTGGGCGAATATTTCCAAATGCCCGTGGTCACCTATTCCGCGGGCATGAGATCGCGCTTCACCTTCGCGCTGATGCTGGCCCTGGAATTTGACATCTATCTGATAGACGAAGGCATGCCTTCAACCTCTGATGTCGACTTCAACCGCAAAGCAGGCAGCATCCTGCGCGAACGGCTGAAAGAAGCCACTGTCGTCATCGTCTCACATCAGGCGCAGACGCTGGAAAAATTCTGTCGCGAGGCGGCCGTGCTGAAAAACGGTCAGCTTTACATGTTCGACTCTCTGGAAGAAGCGAAACGCCTCTATGACTATGCGTCTTAAAGCCAGCCGGTTCAACATCAGCCGCCCCGATGCCTCTGCGCAAGCGGCACCCGTGCCGCGGCCAGCACCTGTGCGCGCTGCACCGCCCAAACCCGTGCTTAACGATGATATGCCCTTCGATACACATGATGATGGCTTTGGCGATCAGATATTTCCCGGGGCTGCCAAGGCCGACCTGCCCGCCAAAGCTGGCGTCAGCGCCGATATGGCCGTTGATGACGCGCTGGAAGCCATCCGCAAAGAAGGGCTGACCGGACGCCAGTTGCGCGTCGCCCTTCGCTTGGCCGGGCGCCACAACCTGCCTGCCGCCTCAGACTATGATGCTGTGCGCTTGCTGCGTGAAGCGGGGGTTGACCCCTTTCAACGCGCCTCGATGCTGGAAATGGTCGAACCCATGGATGGCCCGCAGACAGCAGATGGCGCAGGTGGCCCACCACCGCCCGTCACCGGCCGCGCCCTGACGCCGCTGCCCGGCGATGGCGTGCAACTGCCGCAAACCATCAAGCCCATCCAAGTTCCCTCGACCGAACAACGCGCCGAAGTGAACCACGCCGCCGAAATCCTGAAAATGCAGCAGGATATCGCCAAACGCCGCAAGAAAAAGCTGGTCCTGCTGGCAGCGCGGATGTTTGTTTTCGTGGGCATTCCCACCCTGTTGGCCGCTTGGTATTTCACCATGATCGCCACGCCACTTTTCAGCACCAAATCCGAATTTCAGATCCAGCAAGCCGCTCCGCCCTCGGCCGCGGGCATGGGCGGGCTGTTGTCGGGCACCTCTTTCGCTACCTCGCAGGATTCCATTGCCGTGCAGGGCTATCTGCAATCGCGCGATGCGATGAACCGGCTGGACACCGATCTTGGCTTTCGTGCCCATTTCAAGTCTTACACGATGGATCCGTTGCAGCGTCTGGCCCCGGACGCCACGCTTGAAGCCGCCTACCGCGTCTATAAAAAGAATGTCCACATCTCTTATGATCCCACCGAAGGCATCATCAAGATGGAGGTGATTGCCGCCGATCCACAGGTTTCGGCGGAATGGTCGCGCAAGCTGATCAGCTATGCAGAAGAGCAGGTTGATCACTTGACCAGCCGGATGCGCGAAGACGCCATGCAAGGTGCGCGCGAAAGTTATGAGCATGCCGAAAAGGCTGTGATTGACGCGCAACGCCGCGTTGTCGAACTGCAAGAAAAGACCAAGACCCTGAATGCAGAGGTCGAAGTGGGCCTGCTGACCACCCAGATCGGCACCCTCGACTCGCAATTGACCCAAGAACGCTTGTCGCTGGCCCAGATGGAATCGAACGAGACCCCGAATCAGGCCCGCATGGCCCCGGTCAAACGCCGGATCGCGGTGTTGGAAGACCAAGTCGCGATCCTGCGCGCCAAGTTGACCGAAGGCCCGACCGAAGGCGGGGAATCCTTGGCCAAAATTCAGGGCGATTTGTTCATCGCCCAATCCGATGTCGCCACCCGCCAACTCTTGTTGGGTCAGGCTCTGGGTGCCATGGAAACCACCCGGATTGAGGCGAACCGTCAAGCGCGCTACCTTGCGCCCTCGGTCGCCCCCACCGCCCCGGATGAGGCGACCTATCCGCGCGCATTTGAAAACACACTTGTGACCATGTTGATTTTGTTGGGAATCTATCTGATGATCTCGATGACCACCTCTATCCTGCGCGAACAGGTCTCGGCATAAGGGCACTGATATGAAAGCGGTTGAAATCGGCGCGCTCAGCGTCGGCAACGCGCTGCCGCTGACGGTTATCGCCGGCCCCTGCCAGTTGGAATCGCTGGATCATGCCCAGATGATCGCGGGCGTGATGCGCGACGCCTGCGCCGCTGCGGGCGCGCAATTCATCTTCAAGGCCAGCTATGACAAGGCCAACCGCACCTTGCTTTCAGGCAAACGCGGGCTTGGCATGGCGGCGGGGCTAAAGGTTCTTGCCGCGATCAAAGCCATGGGCATCCCGGTGCTGACCGACATTCATGAGCCGGGGCAGGCCGCCGAAGTGGCTTCGGTCGTCGACGTCTTGCAAATCCCCGCCCTTTTGTGCCGCCAGACCGATCTGCTGCTGGCGGCAGGCGAAACCGGCGCCGTGGTGAACGTCAAAAAGGGTCAGTTCCTGGATCCCTACGGCATGGCCAATGTCGCCGCCAAAATTGCCTCCACCGGCAATGACAAAATCCTGCTCACCGAACGCGGCACCACCTTCGGCTATAACGGCCTCGTCGCCGACATGCGCGCCCTGCCCATCATGGCCCGCACCGGATACCCCGTCATCATGGATGCCACCCACGCCGTCGCCTTCCCCGGCGGATTGGGCGATAGCTCTGGTGGCCAGCGCGAATTCGCCCCCGTCTTGGCCCGCGCCGCCGTCTCCCTTGGCATCGCAGGCGTGTTCCTCGAAACCCATCAAGACCCCGATACCGCGCCCTCAGACGGCCCCAACATGATCCGCCTCTCGGATATGCCAAAGCTGATCGCCAGCCTGATGCAATTCGACCGCCTCGCCAAAGCCGACCCCCTCCACATCTAACCTCGCAACAACGGCAGCATCAGCGCGAACAACTCGGCCTGTGATGACAGCCCGCAGCGCGCGTACAACTGCCGCCGAAACACCTTCACCGTCTGCGCCGAAACCCTCAGCCGCAATCCAATCGACGGCGTCGAATGCCCCCGCAGGATCAACAGCGCCACTTCGGCCTGCCGCGCCGTGATCGCCACGCCCTGCCTCGCCAATGCCCGCATTAACCCCGCCGCCACATCCTCTACCGGCCCCGCCTGCCCGTCCAAGCCCGCCCAATGCGTCTCCGCCAAGGCCACCACCACCGGCGCCAACCTTTGGCATAGTGCCACCTCGGCGCTCGTAAACACCCGCCCAGACGCCGCATCCCGCCCCAGACACAGGTTCAACGACACCCCCGCCACCGGATAGGCCACAAATCCCACCTCATCCAAAAGCGTCGTCTGGCGGTAATATTCCATGAAATACCGGCTGCGTTGAAACGCATCGGGCGCAACATCGGTTAGCCGATACGCCCCCGAAGCCACGCGGCTCAGATGCAGATCATGGAACGGATCCAAGAGATAGGCCCCCGCCAAATAGGTGCTGTCCACCTGCGAAAACACTGCCGGCAAGGTGCTTTGGGTGAACAAAACCTGCGGTGGCCCCGCGTCGGGGTAGGCCAGCACGATCAGGTTATCAGGCGCCATAACCCGTTGAAACAGCGCCATAAGCGCCGCCTCAAACCCCGGCCTACCAACCAGCCGGATCGCCGCCGCCAGCGCCACCTCCGCCCCGTCTGGCAATCCCGGCATGATACCTCTCTGGGGGTATATACCCCCGCCAACCGTTGATACTAGCCTGTTATCAAGTTTCGGGGGGTATGAGTCAACCATGACAGCAGCGGTAGAGATCAGGGAGGCCGTAAAGCGCTATGGCAGCGTCACCGCCCTTCACAGCATCAGCCTGACCATTGCCGATAATGAGTTTTTCACCCTGCTCGGCCCCTCTGGCTGTGGCAAAACCACGCTTCTGCGCATGATCGCCGGGTTCGAAAACGTCACCTCAGGCGAAATCCGCCTGTTCGGCGACCCCATCGCCAGCCTTGAGCCCAACCACCGGCCCGTTAACACAGTCTTTCAAAACTACGCCCTCTTTCCCCATATGACCGTCCTCGACAACGTCGCCTTTGGCCTGAAGATGAAGGGCCACCCCCCTACCGAACGCCGCAGCCGCGCCGGTCAAATGCTGGAAATGGTTCACCTTTCAGACTTCGCCGACCGCATGCCGTCCCAACTCTCTGGCGGCCAGCAACAGCGCGTTGCCCTCGCCCGTGCCCTCGCCCCGGCGCCCAAAGTCCTCCTCCTCGATGAACCCCTCTCCGCCCTCGACCTGAAACTGAGACAAGCCATGCGGTTTGAACTCAAACAGCTGCAACAAGACACCGGCATCACCTTCATCTTCGTCACCCATGATCAAGAAGAGGCCCTGACCATGTCCGACCGCATCGCCGTGATGTCCCAAGGCCGCATCCAGCAAATTGGCACCGCGCGTGAGATATATGAAGAACCCACCAACACCTTCGTCGCAGATTTCATAGGCGAAACCAACCTGTTGCAGGTCGAAGTTGACGCAATCGAAAACGGCACAGCCACCGTCACCCTGCCGGGCGGCCAACGCCTCACCTGCCCCTCGGCCTCCACCACGCCCGGCAAACACCACCTGTCGATCCGCCCCGAACGCATCACGATATCCGACCAAGCCGATCTTACAGCCACAGACCTTACAGCCACAGACCTTACAGCCACAGACCTTACAGCCACAGACCTTACAGCCACAGACCTTACAGCCACAGACCTTACAGCCACAGTCGACCGCATCGTCTACCTCGGCACCGACCTGCAACTGATCGCTCATCTGCCCGGCGGCCAACCCATCTCCATCCGCCTGCAAAACGCCGCCCGCGTGTCGCTGCCATCCACCGGCCAAACCATCGGCCTGCATCTGGAAGAAGGCGCCGCCCGCCTTCTGGCCGACTGATGACCACCCCCGCCCCCCAGTCTGACACCGACGCGGCCTATGCCCCCGTCGCCCGCCGCCTGCTGATCCCCACGTGGATCACCATCGGCATCCTGATGGTCCTCCCCGTCGCCCTGATGGCCATTTACTCCTTCCTGACCAAGGAGTTCCGCGGCGGCGTCATCTGGGATTTCACGCTTGACGCCTATGACCAGTTTTTCATCACCCGCGGCCTCTTCGGCGATGAACCCGCTCAGATCGAATGGACCTATATCACCATCTTCTGGCGCTCAATCTGGCAGGCAGGCCTCGCCACAATCCTCTGCCTCGCCATCGGTTTTCCAACCGCCTGGTTCATTGCCACCCGCCCCGCCCACACGCGCGGGATATGGCTCTTCCTCATCACCATCCCTTACTGGGTCAATCTGTTGATCCGCACCGTCAGCCTCAAATTCCTGATCCGCGACAACGGCCCCCTGAACGAAAGCCTGATGTCGATCGGCCTGATCACCGACCCTCTCCCCCTCGTGAACACCAACCTCGCCGTCCAACTGGGCCTCTTTTACAGCTACCTGCCCTTCATGGTCCTGCCGATCTACGCCGCCGTGGAACGCTACAACTTCACCCTGTCAGAAGCCGCCGCCGACCTCTACGCCAGCCGCTTCGCCACCCTGCGCGAAATCGTCCTGCCCGTGGTCAAACCCGGCATCATCGCCGGCTGCATCCTCGTCTTCGTCCCCTCGCTCGGCGCCTTCCTCGCCCCAGACCTCCTCGGCGGCGCCAAAACCTTCATGATCGGCTCTCTCATTGATGAGCAATTCAAGGGCTCCCAAGGCAACTGGCCTTTTGGGGCTGCCGCCTCGATGATCCTGATGACCCTCGTGATGATCGTCCTGCTGCTCTACGCCCGCGCCCAAACCAAAGGGGGCGCAAGATGAAAGGTGTCCGCCACTACCCCGGCTTCCTCGCCATAACCCTAGGCTGCCTCTTCATCCTCTACGCCCCCCTCGCCGTCGTCGCGGTCTATAGTTTCAACGACTCCCCCTCGATCACCCAATGGGGCGGGCTCTCCCTCCGATGGTATGTCGATGTCTTCACTGGCCCCGAAAGCGCGCGCTTTGGCCAAGCCGCATGGAACTCCCTCACCATCGCCTTCATGGCCGCCACTACCGCCACCGCCATCGCCACGGCGGCCGCCCTCGCCATGATCCGCGGCGGGCCTTTCCGTGGCAAACAGGCCAGTTTCGCGCTGATCAATCTGCCCCTGATGGTCCCCGAGATTGTCATCGCCGTCGCCACCCTGATCTTTTTCTCAACCATCGGCCTGACCACCGGCTATCTGACCATCCTTCTGGCCCATATCACCTTTTGCATCCCCTTCGCCTACCTCCCCCTCGCCGCCCGCCTCCAAGGGATCGAAGGGACATATGAGCAAGCCGCCCGCGACCTCTACGCCACCCGCTGGCAGGGGTTCCGGCTGATCCTGCTGCCCCTGATGATGCCCGGCCTGATCTCGGGCTGGCTCTTGGCCTTCATCATCTCACTCGATGATTTCATCATCACAAATTTCGTCAAAGGCGCGGGGATGGAGACCCTCCCCACCGCCATCTTCGGCTCGGTGAAGCAAGGCATAAAACCCAACATCATGGCGATATCCACCCTGATGCTGCTCGTTTCCATCGCTTTTGTCACCCTCAGCTACCTCGTCAACCGCAAGGGGCGCCCCGTTGCATAACAGCCCCATAACCTTCAGGAGAGTCTCATGAAAAAGCTACTGCTCGGCACCATCCTCCTCGCCAGCCCGGCCTTCGCCGAGGGCGAACTAAAGGTCTACCACTGGTTCGAATACATCCCGCAAGAGCTGGTCGACAAATTCCAAACAGAGACCGGCATCACCGTCACCATCGACACCTATGACAGCAACGAATCCATGCTCGCCTCCCTCAAGGCCGGCAAACTCGGCCAATACGACGTCGCCGTCCCCGCCGATTTCATGGTGGAAATCATGGCCGGCGAAGGCATGCTCGACACCTTCACCGCCGAAGAGATGCCCAACCTCGGCAACATAACCCCCCAATGGCTGGACGTGCCCTTCGACCCAGGCCGCAAATCCTCGATCCCCTACCAGTGGGGCTCCACTTCCTTCGCCGTCAACCGCGACGTCTATCAGGGCGACATCTCCAGCCTCGCCATCATCTTCGACCCGCCGGAAGAGCTGAAGGGCAAGATCAACGTCCTCGACAGCCCGAACGAAGTCCTCATCCTTGGCTCGCTCTACCTCGGCATCCCGCAATGCTCGACCGACCGTGACCAACTCCGCGCCCTGAACGACATGCTACTGGCCGCCAAACCCTCCTGGGCCAGCTTCGGCTCCGACACCGCCAAGGATGTCATGGTCTCCGGCGACGCCGCCGCAGGCATGATCTACAACGGCTTTTCCGCCAAAGCCCGGGCCGAGGGCGCCAATATCGAATACTCCTACCCGAAAGAGGGCCACGTGTTGTGGATGGACAATGTCGTCCTCCTTAAAGACGCCCCCAACCGCGCCAACGCCCTGATCTTCATGAACTTCCTGTTGGAGCCTGAAAACGCCGCCGCCGTCACCAACTACGCGGCCTATTCCGCAGGCGTGGCAGGGGTCGAGCCCTTCCTCGATGACGCCATCAAGAACAGCCCCGAAAACAACCCCCCCGCCGATGCAGTCCCCGGCGTCTTCGCCCAAGCCTGCGATCAGGCCACCCAAGAACTCTATGACGCCATCTGGACCAACCTGAAAAAATAACCGCAAACCGGGGGGCGGCCCACACCCCGCCCCCTTCCTCTCTGTCCAAGTATCCCGGGGGGTCTGGGGGGCTGGCCCCCCGGGCGACATCAGATGAAACTAGCCCTATACCAAGGCCACTCACCCGGCCCGAACCTCGACCTCGCGCTGACCCAGACGGAATCCGCCCTCACCGCCGCCGCCTCCCTCGGCGCAGCGGCCCTCGTTCTGCCCGAGATCTGGCTGCAGGGCTACAACCAGCCCGACATCCCCGCCCGCGCCATCCCCCTCGACAGCGCGCCCATGCACCGCCTCGCCGAGGCTGCAAAGAACTCGAAAACCGCCCTTGTCATCGGCTACGCCGAGCGCCACGGCCCCACCACTTACAACTCAGCCGCCTGCTTCGGCCCCGATGGCGCCCTCCTCGCCAATTACCGCAAGATCCAACTCTACGGCTCGCGCGAAAAGTCGCTCTACACCCCCGGCGACGCCTATGTCACCTTCCAGCTCGGCAGCGAAAAAGCCGCCCTCCTGATCTGCTACGATGTTGAATTCGCCCCCCATGTCAAAGCCTTGGCCGATCGCGGCGTCACCACCATCCTGACCCCCACCGCCAATATGCAACCCTTCGCCCATGTCTCGCGCCACACCGTGCCCACCATGGCCGCCAACCACGCCGTCACCATCGCCTACGCCAATTTCTGCGGCTCAGAGGGCGATCTGACCTACGTCGGCGGCTCGCTCATCGCCGGTCCGAATGGCGATATCCTGGCCCAGGCAGGCCCCACCCCGACCTTGCTGATCACCGATATCCCCTCGCGCGATCAGCCCTTCCATTACGATCAATCCGCCGATCTTCGAGTAATCAAATGACCCGCGACCCCCGCCATGACATCCTCTTCACGCCCCTGAAAATAGGCCCCAAAACCGCCAAGAACCGCTTCTATCAAGTCCCCCATTGCAACGGCGGCGGCTACCGCGACCCCTCGGCGGTCGTCGAGATGCGCCGCACCAAGGCCGAGGGCGGCTGGGGCGTCATCTTCACCGAACAGACCGAAATCCACGCAAGCTCGGAAATCGCGCCCTTTATTGAGCAGCACCTCTGGGATGACCGCGACATCCCCGCCCTCGCCCGCATGGCCGACGCCATGAAAACCAACGGCGCCCTGGCAGGCATCCAACTGGCCTATTCCGGCATCAACGGCCCCAACCTTTACTCACGCGAGGTTCCGCTGGCAGTGACAGGCGGCCCCATTCTCACCTTCACCTCCGACCCGGTCCAAGCTCGCACGATGGACCGGACCGACATCAAAAACCTGCGCCGCTGGTTTCGCAACGCATTCCGTCGCAGCCATCAGGCCGGCTTTGACCTCATCTGCCTCTACGGCGCGCATGGCTTTGGAATCTTGCAACATTTCCTTAGCCGCGCCACCAATCACCGCACCGACGAATACGGCGGCAGCCTTGAAAACCGCGCCAGATTCCTCCGCGAAGTGGTCGAGGATGCCCGCGAAGAGACCAAAGGCGAACTCGCCATCTCGCTGCGTATGTCCCTGCACGAAGCAGGCACTTTCGGCTTTTCAAACGCCGAACTCCGCGATTTCATCGAAATGCACGGCGACCTCCCCGACATCTGGGATCTCGCCCAAGGCACATGGGAGGCTTGCTCAGGCACCTCCCGCTTCAAACCGGAAGGCGCGCAAGAAGACCTTGTCAAAGGCATCAAAGCCCTCACCTCAAAACCCATCGTCGGCGTCGGCCGCTTTACCAGTCCAGACGCCATGACCCGCCAGATCAACAGCGGCATCCTCGATTTCATCGGCGCCGCCCGCCCCTCCATCGCCGACCCTTTCCTGCCCAACAAGATCGAACAGGGCCGCTACGAAGACATCCGCGAATGTATCGGCTGCAACATCTGCGTGACGGGTGACATGACCGGCAGCATCAGCCGCTGCACCCAGAACACCGCCTTTATGGAGGAATGGCGCAAAGGCTGGCACCCTGACCGCGCCCGCCCCAAAGGTGCGTCCGAGCATGTCTTGATTGTCGGCGCAGGCCCCACCGGGCTAGAGGCCGCCCTGCAAGCCGCCAAACGCGGCTACCGCGTGACATTGGCCGAGGCCACCACAACGCTGGGTGGTCGCGTCGCTAAAGAACGCACCCTTCCCGGCCTTTCCGCCTGGGGCCGCGTGGCTGACTATCGCACCGGCCAGATGGCCGTCATGCCCAACGTGGAAATCTACCGCGACAGCCGCCTGACCGCGCAAGACCTGCTGACAATGGAGGCCGACCACATCGCCATCGCCACCGGTGCCCACTGGCGCGCCGACGCCGTCGCCCGGCTGCACCTGCACCCGATCCCGACCGCGCCCGAGATGCCGATCTTCACACCCGACGACCTGATGGCGGGCGCGGGCCCCAGCTCTGGCCGCGTCGCGCTTTATGATGATGATCATTTCTACATGGGCTCTGTTCTCGCCGAGCTCCTGGTCTCGCGCGGCTGTCAGGTTGATTTCATCACCCCGGCGGTGAAGGTTGCCGAATGGACCGATAACACCCTTGAACAAGCCACCATCATGCGCCGCTTGCTGGAAATCGGCGTGGAAATCCACCTGAGCAAAGCCCCGGAAGCCATTGACGCAAAAGAGATAACTTTGGGGTGCACCTGGACAGGCCGCACCACCCAACTCCGCGCTGATGCCGTCGTCATGGTCACCAGCCGCATCCCGGAAGACGCCCTCTACCACGCCGCCCAAGCCCTCGACTGGCAATCAGCCGGCATCAAAACCCTAAAACTCATCGGCGACGCCGCCGCCCCCGGCCCCATCGCATGGGCCACCTACGCCGGGCGCAACTGGGCCGAAGGGCTGGATCAGCCCGAAACAGGCGACGCACTCCCCTTCCGCCGTGAGATCGCAGCCCTCCTGCCGCCCCACAGCCTGACGCCATAACCGACGGAAAAGGTTAACAAACTCATAAAACGCAAGGCCAACCCTCTGAAAGATAAGGGTTGGCCCCCGCGTCCCTGCTCGGGACGCCTCGCCAATCCGTGATTTCCTCAAATCCCTCCAGGCACTACAAGCGTACGGACGGAACCCGCCACCCCCGCCGTATAAGGGGCTGACACCACTCAGGATCACACCCGTGCCAGACACCCGCCCCAGCCTCGACCAACTGGCCCGCATGCCCCCCCGCCGCCGCCGCATTTGGGTCTGGATTGCGCTGATCCTGGCCGCCCTCACCCTCACCACGCTCGCCCTGATCCCCCGCACCCAAGCCGCCACCACCTACATCACCACCCAAGTCACCACCGGCGACCTGACCGTCACCGTCATCGCCACCGGCACCGTCCAACCCACCACCCGCGTCGATATCTCGACCGAACTCTCCGGCACCCTCTCTGCCGTATTGGTCGATTTCAACGAAGAAGTGACCGAGGGCCAGATCCTCGCCCAACTGGATGACACGACCCTTCGCGCCCGCCTGACCACGGCTGAGGCTCAAGGCGCCGCCGCCGCCGCCCGCGTCACCCAAGCTGAGGCCACCGCAACCGAGACCGCCGACCAATGGGACTCCACCCAAGCGCTGGACAAACGCGGCCTTGCCACCCGCAGCGCCGTGGTCGGCGCAAAAGCCGCGCAGGACCGCGCCGAAGCCGCCGTAGAAATTGCCCGCGCCGATCTGGCCCTTGCCACTGCCACAATCGCCGAGGCGAAATCAGACCTCGCCAAGGCCCAGATCCGCAGCCCTATCACCGGCATTGTGCTGGACCGCGCAGCCGAAAAGGGTCAGATCGTCGCCGCCACCCTCAACGCCCCCATCCTATTTACCCTTGCCGAAGACCTCGCCCGGATGGAGCTGCAAGTGGCGATAGATGAGGCCGATATCGGTCGCGTCGCCTTTGGCAATGATGCCAGTTTTACCGTTGACGCCTATCCCGGCCAGACCTTCCCCGCAAAAATCACCCAGCTGCGCTTTGCCCCCGAAGACACCGATGGCGTGGTCACCTACAAAGCCGTCCTGTCGGTGGAAAATGAGGCCCGCCTGCTGCGCCCCGGCATGACCGCCACCGCCACCATCATCGTCGATCGCCAGACCGATGTGCTGCTGATCCCGATGGCCGCCCTGCGCTATGCGCCCCCCATCGCCAGTGATGACGCCCCGGCCAGCGGGTTGATCGGCCTGATCCTGCCCAGTCGGGGCAGCGAGCGCCAGAAGGTTGATGGCACCTCGGTCTGGGTCTTGCGGGCGGGCCAGCCGGTCAAGGTTACCATTGCCCCCGGCGCCTCTGACGGGCGGATGATGGGCGTGACCTCGCAGGATCTGAAAGACGATGACGCCGTCATCACCGACCAGCGTGAGGCCGGTTAGAATGGCCCCGCTGATCCAATTGCGCGACGTCGCGCGACGCTATGGCAGCGGCGAGGCCGAGGTTCGCGCGCTGGATGGCGTCTCCCTGACCATCACACGCGGCGAATTTGTCGCCATCATGGGCCCCTCTGGCTCTGGCAAATCGACCGCAATGAACATCATCGGCTGTCTTGATCGACCCACCTCGGGGCAATACCTGTTTGACGGCACGCCGGTTGAGAATCTGACGCCGGACGCCCGCGCGCTGCTGCGCCGCCATTACCTTGGTTTTGTTTTTCAGGGCTTTAACCTGCTGCCCCGCACCTCGGCCTTGGAGAACGTCGAGCTGCCCTTGATCTATCAGGGCCTGCCGCGCGCCCAACGCGTTGCCAGTGCCCGCGCCGCTTTGGCCAAAGTCGGGTTAGAGGGGCGTGAGAGCGCCCAGCCCTCGCAGCTATCCGGCGGCCAGCAGCAGCGCGTGGCGATTGCCCGCGCGCTGGCTTCGGCCCCGCAAGTGCTGCTGGCGGATGAGCCGACGGGCAATCTGGACAGCCAGCGCAGCCATGAGATTATGGCGTTGCTGCAACAGCTTAACCGTGATGAGGGCCTAACCATCGTCATGGTCACCCATGAGGCGGATATTGCCGCCCACGCCCGCCGTTTGGTGGTGTTTACCGATGGCAAGATCCTGAGTGATGCGCCCTCAATGCCGGAAATTGCCTGATGCTGTGGGAAGCCATCCGTCTGGCCGCAAGGTCGATCATCCGCAATAAATTGCGGTCGTTCCTGACCATTCTAGGCATCGTGATCGGTGTGGCGGCAGTGATTGCAATGGTGACCGTGGGCCAAGGGTCGTCGCGGCAAGTGGCGGCGAGCGTCGAAAGTCTGGGCTCTGATATGCTGGTTTTGCGCCCCGGTCGGCGCGGGTTCGGCCCGCCCAGCGGCACGCGGCCCCGCGCGCTTTCGCTGCGTGACGCCGAAGCGCTGGCCGCCCTGCCAGTCGTGGCCCAACTGGCACCGCTGGTCAGCACCGCGCAAACCGTGGTTGTAGGCAATGCCAATGCCAGCACCCAAATCACCGGATCGACCGCCGATTGGCTAGGGGTTGCCAATTGGACGCTGGCCTCTGGCCGCAACTTTACCCCCGCCGAAGACCGCGCCGGGCAATCGCTGTGCCTTTTGGGCCAAACTGTGCGGCAAAGCCTGTTTGGCACTGGCGACCCCTTGGGTCAGACCTTGCGGATCAAGGCTGTGACTTGTCAGGTCGTGGGGCTTTTGGCCCCCAAGGGGGCGGGCAGTTTCGGGCAAGATCAGGATGATCTGGTGGTGATGCCGATCCGCCTTTTGCAGCGCCGCTTGGCGGGCGATAGCGATGTGTCATCGATCCAGATTTCGCTGGCGGCAGGGGTGAGCGTTGAAGACGGCACGGCTGAAATTACCGCCCTGATGCGGGAACGTCGTCGCATAACCATCAATAAAGATGATGATTTCAGCATTTCCGACATGAAGGAAGTGGCCTCAATGCTGGGGTCGATCAACGCAGTTTTGTCGGGACTGTTGTCGTCGGTCGCGGCGGTCAGCCTGCTGGTGGGCGGCATCGGCATCATGAATATCATGCTGGTGTCGGTGACCGAGCGGACGCGCGAAATTGGCATTCGTCTGGCCGTTGGGGCCTCCGCCCGGCAGGTTTTGACGCAATTCTTGGTGGAATCGGTGGTGCTGTCTTTGCTGGGCGGGCTGATGGGCATTGTGCTGGGGCTGGCGATGGCTTGGGGCGGCAGCCGGTTCATGGCGATCCCCTTTGCGCCCGATCCTTTGATCGTGGCGCTGGCCTTTTGCTTTTCGGCGGTGGTCGGTGTGGTGTTCGGCTTTTTCCCCGCCCGCCGCGCCGCCCGGCTGGACCCGATTGATGCGCTGCGTCATCAGTAAGGTTACCCAAAGGTTAACTGATAATCTTTTGCGTTCGGGATCAATAGGTTGCTGATGCGTCCCGGTTCGGGACGCCCCCCTTTCGCAACTGAGACTTTGCTCTTGCGAAAACTGCTGTTACGACTGACATTATGAAAGCACCCGAGAAAACCCGCCGCATGACCGCAGCCCTTCGCGATGGCGGCGTCCGCGTAACCCGCCAGCGCGAGGCGCTTTTGCGGGTGCTGACCGAGGCTGAAGACCACCCTGACGCCACCGAACTGCACCGCCGCGCCCGTGCGATGGACGCCTCTGTCTCGCTTGCCACGGTCTACCGCACACTTTCGGTGCTGGAGCGCGAAGGCGTGATCCTGCGCCAGTCATTTGAGTCTGGTGGGGCCAGGTTTGAGGTGGCCGACACCGCGCATCACGATCATATCGTCGATCTGGACTCCGGGCAGATCATCGAATTCCACTCTGAGAAGATCGAAGAGCTGCAACGCCAGATCGCCGCCGAGATGGGCTATGAGATCGAACATCATCGGCTGGAGCTGTATTGCCACAAAAAATAGGGCGGCAGAGGATTGCTCTGCCGCCCCGGTCTTTCGCCCTTTAAGGCCAGATATCAGCTACAGCCCGTCGTGCCACCGCAGGTGTTGCACTTTAGGCAGGTGCCGTTGCGGACCAGCGTGTAGTTGCCGCATTCGCCGCATGGATCGCCGGTATAGCCTTGCATCTTGGCTTTGACGCGGTGGTCTGGGCCCGTGGCAGCCCCCATCACGAAGGCAGAGGCGCCGTCGCTGAAACCTGTGTTAACGCGTGTTTCTGGCACCAGCATGTTCAGCGTCGTTACAGGGTCAGTCCCCGTCGCAAAGGCCATGGCCCCAGCACCGCCTTGCAACACGATCAACTCTTGCGGCAGGCGCTTGCGCAGGTAGCCGGTTGAAGAGATCTGGCGCAGCACCTCAAGCCCCCGCGAGGCGGCTTGGTCGGTGACTTCCGAGATGTTGCGCTTGCCCTCTTGATCGCCCCGGCCCAGATCGTCAAAGGACGCACCCTTGGGGGGGACATGGGCGAGGTCTGTGCGGTCAAGGTAACTGATCGCCAATTCGCGGAAGATGTAATCCAGGATCGAGGTGGCGTTTTTCACCGAGTCGTTGCCCTGCACCATGCCGGCAGGCTCAAACCGGGTGAAGGTGAAGGCTTCAACGAACTCATCCAACGGCACGCCGTATTGCAGACCGACAGAGACCGCGATGGCGAAGTTGTTCATCATGGCGCGGAAGCCTGCGCCCTCTTTGTGCATGTCGATAAATATCTCGCCCAGTTGGCCATCGGCATATTCGCCGGTGCGCAGATAGACTTTGTGGCCGCCAACGATGGCCTTTTGGGTATAGCCCTTGCGCCGCTCTGGCAGCTTTTCGCGGTTTGAGCGGACGATTTCCTTAACGATCACCTTCTCGATGATCTTTTCAGCGATCACTATGGCCTTTTCATGCAAGGAGCCGGTTGCCATGATCTCTTCGGCTTCCTCGTCATCCTCGATCAAGGCCGAGGCCAGCGGCTGCGACAGTTTCGAGCCGTCGCGATACAGCGCGTTGGCCTTGATCCCCAGCGAATGGCTGAGTTCATAGGCCGCCAGCGTCTCACCGATGCTGGCCGAGTTTGGCATATTGATGGTCTTGGAAATCGCGCCCGAGATGAAGCTTTGCGCGGCGGCCATCATGTAGATGTGGCTGTCGACCGAGAGGTAGCGCTTGCCGGTTTTGCCGCAGGCGTTGGCGCAATCGAAGACCGGGTAGTGTTCGGTTTTCAGATGCGGCGCGTTTTCCAGCGTCATGGTGCCGCAAACGTGGTCATTGGCAGCGTCAATCTGGGCTTTGGTAAAGCCAAGGTGGCGAAGAAGGTCAAAGGTCGGGTCATTCAGACGCTCGGCCGGAATGCCGAGGGTGCCTTTGCAGAAATCCTCGCCCAAGGTCCACTGGTTGAAGACAAAACGGATGTCGAAGGCCGATGGCAGGGCGGCTTCGACCTTGTCGATTTCGGCGCGGCCAAAGCCGTGGCCCAGCAGGGCGGTGTGGTTGATGGCGGGGGCTTGGGCGATAGAGCCGTGGCCGGCCGCATGGGCGACAATCTCAGCCACCTGATGGCTGGGGTAGCCAAGTGTTTCCAAGGCGGCGGGAACCGACTGGTTGATGATCTTGAAATAGCCGCCACCGGCGAGTTTCTTGAATTTGACCAGCGCAAAGTCAGGCTCGATGCCCGTGGTGTCGCAATCCATCACCAAGCCGATGGTGCCGGTGGGCGCGATGACGGTGGTCTGCGCGTTGCGGAAGCCATGCTTTTCGCCCAAGGCCAATGCCTCGTCCCAAGCGGATTTTGCAAGGGTGACAAGGGTTTGGTCGGGACAGTTAATGTGATCAAGGCCAACTACGGGAACGTTCAGGCCCTCATACTTGCCCGTAGAATAGGCCGCCGCGCGGTGGTTGCGGATGACGCGCAGCATGTGGTCGCGGTTGCGGGCATAGCCCGAGAACGCGCCCAGTTCCTGCGCCATCTCGGCAGAGGTGGCATAAGAGATGCCGGTCATGATCGCGGTAAGGGCGCCACAAAGGGCGCGGCCTTTGATGCTGTCATAGCCAAGGCCCATGTTCATCAACAGGCCGCCGATATTGGCGTAACCCAGACCCAAGGTGCGGAAATCGTAGCTGCGTTGGGCAATTTCCTGGCTGGGGAATTGCGCCATCATCACGCTGATTTCCAGCGTGACCGTCCAGAGACGGCTGGCGTGGATGTAGGACTCGGCATCAAACTTCGCGTCTTTGTAGAAGGTCAGCAGGTTCATCGAGGCCAGATTGCAGGCCGTGTCATCAAGGAACATGTATTCCGAACACGGGTTTGAGCCGCGGATCGCGCCATCTTCGGGGCAGGTGTGCCAGGCGTTGACGGTGTCGTGGAACTGGATGCCGGGGTCGGCACAGGCCCAAGCCGCGTGGCCGATCTGGTCCCACAGCTCGCGCGCGGAAATGGTCTTGGCGACCTTGCCATCGGTGCGGCGGATCAACTCCCACGGTTTGTCGTCGCGGACGGCTTGCAAGAAGCTGTCGGTGACGCGGACCGAGTTGTTGGAGTTTTGGCCGGAGACGGTGATGTAGGCCTCAGAATCCCAATCGGTGTCATAGGTGGGGAATTCGATCGAGGTGAAGCCCTGCTTGGCGTATTGCAGGATGCGGTTGGTGTAAGTATCGGGGATCATGGCCTTTTTGGCGCCGCGAATGGCCGTTTTCAGGGCCGGGTTCTTGGCTGGATCAACGGAATCTTCAGCCGAGCCATCCCAAGTGCGGATCGCGGTGAAAATCTCATTCAGGCGCAACTCATGCGCTTTGGACCCGGCGACCAGGGAGGCCACTTTTTGCTCTTCGATCACCTTCCAATTCACGAAGGCCTCGATATCGGGGTGATCGGTGTCGATGATGACCATCTTGGCCGCGCGGCGGGTGGTGCCGCCGGATTTGATGGCGCCAGCGGCGCGGTCACCGATTTTCAAAAAGCCCATCAGGCCCGAGGATTTGCCACCGCCCGACAGCTTTTCGCCCTCGCCCCGCAGGGACGAAAAGTTGGTGCCGGTGCCGGAGCCGTATTTGAACAGGCGCGCTTCACGAACCCACAGATCCATAATGCCACCATCACCCACCAGATCATCCTTGACCGACTGGATAAAGCAGGCGTGGGGCTGGGGATGCTCATAGGCCGAAGCCGATTTGGTCAGCGTGCCGGTCTTGTGGTCGACGTAGTAATGACCCTGCGACGGGCCATCGATGCCGTAGGCCCAATGCAGGCCGGTGTTGAACCATTGGGGCGAATTCGGGGCGGCCATCTGATTGGCCAGCATGAAACGCATTTCGTCATAATAGGCAGAGGCATCGGCTTCGGTGGTGAAATAGCCACCCTTCCAGCCCCAGTACGCCCAAGCGCCAGCGAGACGGTCAAAAACCTGCTTGGCGGAGGTTTCGCCCACGATGCGGTCTTCGACGCGCAATTTTGCCAAAGCCTCTTCATCGGGAACTGAGCGCCAGAGGAATTCGGGCACGCCCTTTTCCTTGACACGCTTGAGGGCGGCGGGGACTCCAGCCTTGCGGAAATATTTCTGCGCCAACACGTCAGAGGCGACCTGGCTCCATCCGGTTGGCACCTCAACAGCGCCATTGTGGAACACCACGGTGCCGTCCGGGTTGCGGATTTCGGACACGGTTGTCGCAAATTCCATCTCGCCATAGGCGCCGGTGGTTTCGCAGGTAAACTTACGCTCGATCTTCATTGCCCCATCGTCCTTTTGCTTTGCCCGCCGCCATTGCTCTTGACGTGCGGGTGTTCTTGTCCCTGCGGCCACTGGACGAGCGAAGCAAAACGGAACCCGCTCCGTCTGCAAGGTGCAGACAGGTGATTGACGCCGCTTTCGCAGGTGCCAAGACTTTCGGATCAGTGTTCTGGTTCGCCCTACTAGATTTAGTGTCCAGCCAGACTGCTTCGTCAAACTGTCGTATTCGAGCGGGGCTTTCAAACAATATTTTTGCCTATTTGACGGATTTTTCATCTTGACGATTTCACGGCAACATCCCGGCTTCGTTAGTGCCGAGGGCTCTGCAACACGCCTTGGTTGTGGGCGACCCTGTGGAGAAAGCCGGGAGGAGTTTGTGGACTTCGGCCATTTTCCCAAGAAAGCGGCGGGCTTGCCCGATGGGGTTAAGACCGCACATGAACTGCCCAAAAGCCGGTTCATGCGCGCAGGAGGCGATTCTTACGCCCGTCGGGGGGCGGCGGCACTGCGGTTGATCAAAACGATCCCAGTGGCCACCAAAGCACCCGGGCCCAGAATCGCCCAAGACAAAGTCTCATCAAAGACCACCGCGCCAAGAAGAATCGCAAAAACCGGCGTCAGGAACGAAAACGCGGCGACAGTCGAGGACGGATAAACCGACATCAGCCAAAGCCAAGCGATAAAGACCCCCGCCACGATGACCGAGGATTGCATGATCAACCACAAGATATGGACCGCTTGCAGATCCCGGACCCATGGGCCGAACAGCAGCGAGATCAGGATGAGAATCGGGGCCGAGACAAGCACCATCCAGAACAGCTGCATCTCGGGACCCTCGGCGCGCATTACGGGGCGGCGCGCGACGTAAGCCGTGGCGGCCCAGCCAATCGCGGCCCCCAGCGCGCAGAGATCGCCAATCAGGTTGCCTTCGCCCTTGCCGCTTGTGCCGTGCAAAATGGCCCAAGCCGTGCCGGAAAAGGCCAGCGCCAAGCCAATCGCCTTCATCGGTGTGATCCGTTCGTCCAACCCGTAATGCGCCATGATCGCGAACCAGACCGGCATCGAATACATCAACACGGAAGAACGGCCGACGGTGGTTAGATCCAACGCCAAGAACAGCAGGGTGAATTCGGCGGCAAACAAGGCACCGATCAGCAGCCCTGCCCCCAGCGTTGCCCGCTTTAGCCGCGGCGGACGGCCACGCCAGACCAGAAAGGCCCAGACAAATACAATCGCCAAGGCCGAGCGAAGTCCCGCAAAGAACACCGGCTGCAAGCCTGCGTTGACGATCTTGATCACGATCTGATTGCCTGCCAGCAGAAATTGGATCCCCAAAAGTATCGCAAGGCCCGCGCCGTTCAAACCGTCTTTGCGCATTGCCTGCCCTGCCCTTTGCCCAATCATCGCTGTCACCTTTTGCATTGACCGAAGATCAAAGCGCAAGCAAATCTGGCCGTCACACGAGGCGGTTCAACCCGTGGCACGTCAGGAACAGGAGTTCAGTATGAGTTTGGCAAAACCTTGATGAAGGTGATCATCGGTGTGGCAATCGCCAAGGGTGTGTCTTCGATGACCAAAGGCAGTGGCAAGGCCAGCGCGCCTACGCCTGCGTCAAAGTCCGCATCCGGCCGCGGCACACGCTATGATGGCGGGCGGGCCAGCAGCGCGCCGGGGGGCTTGGATGATCTGATGGCCGATGTTTTGGGCAATGGGCGGGCTGGCACCAAATCCAGCCGCAGCACCGGCAGTGGCGATTTTCTGGATCAGATTACGGGCCAGACCAGCCAGACCGGCCGCCGCCCGCGCAAGACCGCGCCAAGGGGCGGGTTGGAGGATCTTTTGGGGGGCCTTGGCGGCACCTCTTCGCATAAGGGCGCGACGGCGGGGGCTGGGGCCGGCGGCCTGAGCGATCTTTTGGGATCGGTTCTGGGGGGCACGGCAGCCCGCCCTACCTTGTCTGCGCAAGACCGCGAGACCGAGATTTCGGCCGCATTGATGCTGCGGGCCGTGATTCAGGCGGTGAAATGTGATGGCACTTTGGACGCCGCAGAAAAGGCCAAGTTGATGGAGGCGATGGGCGAGGCTACGGACGCAGAGGTGCGCGCGGTGAATGCCGAGTTGGAGCGCCCGGTGGATGTGGACGCGCTGGTGCGGTTGGTGCCCGAGGGGATGGAGGCGCAAGTGTATCTGGCGTCTTTGTCGGCCATTGATCTGGATAGCCAGCCAGAGGCGGAATACCTGCACAGTCTGGCCCAAGCGCTGGAACTGGCCCCGCATGAGGTGAATGCGTTGCATGAACGGGCGGGTGCGCCGCAGATTTATCGTTGAGGTTTTGTTTCCGTAGGTGGCGGTGTAAGGCGTGGGCTTGGACATGCCGTAAGGGGCAAAGATGACTGCCACTTCGGCTGCTGACAACTCGCGCGCGGCGCTGCTTATGGTGGGCTCGATGGCGTTTTTTGCCGTTGAGGATCTGTTTTTGAAGCGTGCGGCCGAGGCTTTGCCGCCGGGTCAGGTTCTGGCCTTGACGGGTGCTGCCGGGGCGTTGGTATTTTGGGCCTTGGCCGCGCGTAAGGGCCAGCCGGTGTTAAGCTGGGATGCGCTGCGCGGGATGCCACTTTTGCGCACCTTGGCCGAGGCGGGGGCGGCGATGCTGTATATTGTGGCTCTTGCGATGGCGCCTTTGTCGATGACCTCGGCTTTGTTGCAGGCCTCTCCTTTGGTGGTGGTGGCGGGGGCGGCGTTGGTTTTGGGCGAAAAGGTGGGCTGGCGGCGCTGGGCGTCTATTTTGGTGGGGTTTGGCGGGGTGATGGTGATCTTGAAGCCGTGGGATGCGGCGTTTGATCCGGTGGGGCTGCTGACGGTGGCTTGTGTGCTGGTTCTGGCGGTGCGCGATCTGGCCACGCGGGTGATGCCAGCGCGGATCGGCACGTTTCAGGTGGCGTCATGGGCCTATATGGGGCTGGTTCCTGCGGGGATCTTGCTGATGGGACTCATGGGGCAAAGCTTTGTGATGCCCCTGCCCGGCCAATGGCTGGGCCTCTGCGGCGCGCTGGTGACAGGATTGTTTGGCTATTACGCCGTGGTGGCGGCGATGCGCTTGGGCGAAGTGTCGGTGGTGGCGCCGTTTCGCTATACAAGGCTGGTCTTTGCGATTTTTCTGGCGATGGTTTTTTTGCACGAGCGGCCCGAGGTTTCGACCCTGATCGGGGCGGGGATTGTGGTGGGGTCTGGCCTTTATGCCTTTGCGCGGGAACGGGCGCGCAATCGGCGGCTTTCCCTGAATGGGAATGATCGTTAGACAGGGGGCAACCCGTAATCTGGTCTGAAGGACACGCCCCCATGAGCACCATTATCGACATTCACGCCCGCGAAATTCTTGACAGCCGGGGCAACCCGACGATTGAGGTCGATGTTGTGCTGGAAAGCGGGGCCATGGGCCGGGCCGCGGTGCCATCGGGCGCATCCACGGGCGCGCATGAGGCCGTAGAGCGGCGCGATGGCGACAAATCGCGCTATCTGGGCAAGGGCGTGTTGGAGGCGGTGGCTGCGGTAAACGGTGAATTGGCCGAGGAATTGGTGGGGTTTGATGCAACCGAACAGGTCGGCATCGACCGCACCATGATCGAGATGGACGGCACACCGAACAAGGCCCGTTTGGGCGCGAATGCAATCTTGGGCGTGTCTTTGGCGGTGGCCAAGGCGGCGGCAGAGTTTTCAAACCAGCCCTTGTATCGCTATGTCGGCGGCACTTCGGCGCGGGTTCTGCCGGTGCCGATGATGAATATCATCAATGGCGGCGCGCATGCCGATAACCCGATCGACATTCAGGAATTCATGATCATGCCGGTTGGCGCAGAGGATATCCGCGAAGCGGTGCGGATGGGCGCAGAGGTGTTTCATACGCTGAAGGGCGAGCTGTCTGCGGCGGGCCTGTCGACCGGGATCGGCGATGAGGGCGGCTTTGCGCCCAACCTGTCCTCGGCGCGGGTGGCATTGGATTTCATTCTGAAGTCGATTGAAAAGGCTGGGTATCGTCCGGGGGAAGATATGTATCTGGCGCTGGATTGTGCGGCGACAGAATACTTTAAGAACGGCAAGTATGAGATGACGGGCGAAGGGAAATCCCTGACCTCGGCCGAGAATGTAGAGTATCTGGCGGGCTTGGCGGCGGATTATCCGATTATCTCGATCGAAGATGGCATGTCGGAAGATGACTGGGATGGCTGGAAGATGCTGACCGACAAGTTGGGGGCCAAGATCCAGTTGGTCGGCGATGATCTGTTTGTGACCAATCCAACGCGGTTGGCCGAGGGGATCAAGCGCGGTTCTGCCAATTCTATGCTGGTCAAGGTGAACCAGATCGGCACTTTGACCGAGACCTTGCAGGCCGTGGATATGGCGCATCGCGCAGGGTTCACCAATGTGATGAGCCACCGGTCGGGTGAGACCGAAGATTCGACGATTGCCGATCTGGCCGTGGCAACGAATTGCGGGCAGATCAAGACCGGCAGCTTGGCGCGGTCTGACCGGCTGGCAAAGTATAACCAACTGATCCGGATCGAGGAAATGCTGGGCGAGACGGCGGAATACGCCGGGCGCAGCATCCTGCGGGGGTAAGGCAGGGCAAAGCGACACGAAAGACGCGCGGCCCAAAGGGCTTGCGCGCCTTTTGCGTTTCGACGAGGGTTTCAGGTGTGAATGCCAACGACAAGTAAGTTCCTCTATGCGCACCCTACGAAGCCTGATCGCTGCCCTCGCACTGATCCCCTTGGCCGCCCCGGTGGGCGCGCTTGAATGTTTCAGCTCTTTGATCGAGGATTTCTACCGTGCCAAAGACAGCGACGCGGCACATGAGCTGGTGTCGGGTCGGTTCACTGACGTTCGTCATAAGCCGGGCGATGGTTTTCTTTGGACGGCAACCTTTGTCGGGTTCAGGGCGTCCTCTCTCGCGTTCAACAGGCCGTTTGCTGCGCCGGTTTTCATTCACGGCAACGGCCTGAATGTATTTACAGGCATAATCGCCAGGGAACCCAAAAACCCAGACGGCTGGGCGCGGGATTTTGAGCGCGATAGCGGCCTGATTTTTCTTAAAAAAGACGAGGACGGCTTTCACGCCTATGCAGATTGGTGCCCACTGGTGTTCTATGATGCACGCCGCGAAAAGAACCTCGCACTCGCCTGCCTGCGCGGCTCCGACGACTGCCCGCGACCCGACTGACCGACAGACTGTTCTAAAGCCCGAAGCGCGCGGGGCGGAACTCTGCCAGCAGTGTGCTTTGCGGGCCACCGTGCATCTCTGCGGCCAGCAGTGCGGCAACTGCGGGGGCCAATGTGGCCCCCGAATGCATCACGGCGATCCACAGGCCGGGGATGCGGCTGGGGCCTGCGACGGGCAAGCCATCACCCGGCACGGGGCGGTTGGCGGCCACATGCCCCTGCGCGGTGATCGTGACCGCCGGAAACAGGGTTTGCAGGCGGGCCAGCGTGGTTTCCTCCATCCACTCCGGTAAGGTTTCCAGATGCGTTGCGGTGTCGGACTGGTGGCTGGCGGAGGCTGGCGCCCAGAGGCGGCCCTGCGCGTCCTGCCGGACTTCCTGGATCGGAGTGGCGAGGATCAGCGGGCAGATGGGGGGCACAGGGGCTGTGGTCAGGATCAGGCCGGGGCGGTCTAGTGGATTGACCGGAACGAAGGAGTCCGAATTTGGATTCCGTTGTATTTCCAGATGTGCGATTGAGGGAGATGCGCACAGGAATTGGGTTTATCGTATCGCCAGGTG